>BNJS01002921.1_pt1 | contig 122040 bp, 223 predicted proteins | sample 8540461 | NCBI WGS metagenome assembly BNJS01 (sample SAMD00202454, study PRJDB9452) | human saliva metagenome | isolation source: human saliva | place: Japan | reverse complement strand
CGCATATTGCTAGCAGGCAGACCCTTGGGATATTGACTACCGCGCGAACCTCGCGATCCTCCACTCTGCCGAGAAGCACAAGGCAAAATTTCTGTTTTCGTCGATCGCGATTGGTGGCGAGCAGTGTCAGCCGAGCTGACGAAGGCACAAACAGCTTCGCCTCGTGAACTTGACGCCCGCCAGCGTGACTCAGATCGTCAATCCCCTGGGTATTTCTCCGATAGGACCCAGATTCTGCAGATACATGCCGAGGAAAAGTGTTCCTATTCGATCCGACAGGTGCGAATCAACCCGATCCATGGGGCGGATCTCTGCCAGATTCTGTGTCGACTGGATGGCGGCAGGCCAAGAGGGCCAGTGGGACGTCAGAGGTCCGGAGGTATTCACCGGGAGGCTTGGCGCAAATGTGCTTTCAGGCACCGATCGTCCCGCAAAAACGAAGACCTGCTCTGCACGCGTGCCGACCGCTGATCAAGGCCCTGGGGTTGATTCAGCCGGAGACGAGCCGACACAATGCGCTTTGTCACCTGGAGCATGCTGCACGACTGCATGGCGCGCCCACCGAACCCCAAACTCCTGGATTTCTATCACAACCACGCCGCAGATTGATGATCAAGCGAAAGCCCCGGTTCACCGGGAAAACAACACGCGATGCAGGTTCCATAGAAGAACCGGATCTCTCACGAGCAGCAGAGGAATACTTCTGCTTCAGATAAGCAGACGATGCTACCCTGCTGCCACAGTGCCGACGCACCCGAGAAACACGCACGCTGGCGACATCAGGCGCGAAGCGAAACAGCCACGGCCACGGTGTGCTGGATGAGCGACGCAGTCCTACCGCCAGCACCGCCGCAGGACCGCGTGACTATCCGACGCTGACCAGCAGGCCCGGAAGAACGTGGGGACCAGCCAGCCAACGGCAGACATCACCAGAAAACAGCGGCGCACGCTGTTCAGGACTGCCTCCGACGGCGCACCACGCGACCTGGGAGCGGCTGTGGTGACCTCCTCCGAGCAGCAGACGGGCCACGTTCTCCGCGAGCTTCTCAGCAGCGTCCTGACGAGGAAGTCACCGGCGTTCACCCAGCAGCACGAAGCCCAGGCCGACGTCAGGCAGCAGCACGAAGACGCTCGTGGCGCCAGGAACCTTGCCGACGTAGAAGGTGCACCGGACGTCCACGGGACTGCTTGCACCCGCATGCGCCGACCATACTCTCCCTGGTCACCGAGATGGACCGGCCACGCACGCAAATGCCGTCCGCCTGGACCAGTCGTTCAGCATCTATCCGTGACGGAGGCTGGGGAAAAGCACGCCTGCCACGTCGAGGACTCCCGCCCAGCACCATGGCCCAGAAACCGGCCCGGCATCGGCAGCGCTCGCTGTGACCGCGCCCGAGGGCCCCTGAATCCAGGACTCCGGTCCGGCATTAAAAGGCCCGCACGGGATGCTCACGCCGAATACCGCGACGTGCCCCGGCGCTCCGGGCCAGCGGCGGACACCAGCTCTGGTCCATGCCGAGTGGCTCCAGGACGCGGCTCGTCAGGAGCGAGGCGTAAGTCAGTGCCGGAGGCCGCCGCCAGGACATCGCCCAGCAGGTTGTAGTTCTGGTTGCGTACTGGAACCGCGCGTGCGAGCCTTGATCAGTGGGCCGGCCGGGCGCGTCCGGTCTGAGGCCGCTGCTGTGATGGGCAAGATCCAGCGGCGTAACCTCTCTGAGGCCGACGCCGGGCGGTAGAGCGCCGCGCCGGGAGCGTGCAGATCCACCAGCCCCTCCTCGGCGAGCTCAGCAGGACGGTGGCGGCCAGCGCCTTGCTGGTGGAGCCGAGGGTGACCGGGTCGCTAGCCGTCAGGCCGCCGTATTCGACGGTCTCGCGAGGTCCTTGCGCATCCACGACGTGCAGCACACCGCCTGGGACTCCGGCGCGTCGAAGGTCTCGGCCACCAGGCGTTCCAGGTCGTCGCGGCTCATCTCCCCTGGCCGTCCGACGATGTGCAGGCCTTCATCGCGAGTTTGCCTGTGCTGTGGCGTCCGCGAATACGAACAAGGCCAGCGCAACAGGACAGACCTGGCGGACGTCCTGCCGGCAGAAGCCAGAAGCGCGCCGTCCCTCACCGGGTTTTCTCAGCTGCCTTCTTCAGGCCAGCCCAAGCGACGAGGGCGACCGCTGCGGCCAGGGCGACCTTGCGGCGGCATCGTTCGCCTCTCTCCTGGCGGACGGCCCGGCTTCCCGGATTTCAGAGCTCATTGCGTGATGCCCCTTTGGACGGGGCATTGCCGACGGCACGCTTGGACTTGACACTGAACAGCGACCGGACGGTCCTAGCGACCCGACGGACAAGAACGAACCCACCGACCCGATGGACAGGATGGAGCCCATGGAGCCGATCGACAGGGAATGACCCCACCAGAACCGGCTGACAGGCACGACCCCAGCGACGCGGCGGACGGGCACGAGAGCACCGATCCGACGCTGAGCAGGCTGCCCTTGCTCTTGATGGACAACACCGACTTGTCAGACTCGCCATAGCCGGCTGATCGCTTCGAACTCCATACGGAAGTCCTTCCTCGTGGAGCTTGGTGACAAGCCTGCCACGTGCTCAGGGCCACTCGCGCATGCCCTTCAGCTGAGCGGTCAGGCATGGCTGGTCCTTCTGAGCAGGAGCGTGTTCACGACGGTCACGGCGGTTTCGGCATCGTCGACCGTGACGGTGAAGAGGCCTCAGAGCTGCCGCCGCAGTCGATCGGATCGCCTCACCGCGCGAGGTGATGAAACCCGCCCGCCACCGATTGTAAATCGCGCTCCTCCCCAGCCGTAGAAATCACGCAGCGGATCGACGTGGACCACGCTGGCACCGGAAATCTCCGAGGCGGGATGGTCGCGTACGGGAACAGTCCGGCTCCGCGGACCCGCACGCCACGGAGGTCGATCGTGACGCGCGCCGCCATGGAGACACCCACGGAGAGCGAACACCAGCAGCAGGAAAGCCATCATCGCCACGGGCTCCCAGGAGAGGTTGATCAGCAGCCAGCAGACCACCGCGATGAAGGCCACGGCGATCCCTGAGATCAGGGCCACCCAGAGGCCGCGGGAAACGCGCGCCTGCCCGGTCCAGGCGACCTTAACGCCATCTTTCACTGCCAGCCGCGGGTCCGAGTCGCCGAGGGTGACGGGCGCCTCTCGCTCGCCCGGACGCCGGCGCAAGGCGAACGCCAGCCCGGCGCCGACCAGGATCGCCACCAGCATTGCCAGAAACGCCAGGGGCAGCGGGGACGGCGCCGAGGCCTGAATCTGTTCCTCGGTCATGCCGCGCTGCAACGACAGCACACCCCGAAAGATGATCGTGGGCAGCGCCGCGACTCCCCGGCGACAGGGGTCAGGATGCGGCCAAAGACGCAGGGAGCAGCAGAAGGTTACGGCAGCAACAGAATGCCGAGGGACGGGCGAGTCCGAGGACATATCACCCCAGGATCGATGAAGGCATCAGCAACGCCGTAATCCATTTCCCAGCTCACGCGACCTGGCCTGCTAGGCATGTCGCCGGAAGTCCCCGATCCGCCAGCGGCGGCTCCGGGATCGCGATCACCACGCGATCCCACCAGAGGCGAGTCAGCTCTCCTCAGTTCGTCAACTTCGATGTACTCATGCCTCAACCTGCTTCTCAATCGGATGGAATAGTTCTTCACGGCTGATGCTAGCGCTCTTCGCCTGCCGGACGGGTCGGCGATCAGGCGTCCAGCCGTATAAAGCTGGCTGGCGATCACCACAGCTGCGTCCGCGCCGCAACTCGATGTGTCCCTCGTCGCGCAGCTGCTGGTAGAGCCCCTAAGGATGGTGTGCAGATTCACATCAGGCTGGCCCGCGGTTCCTTCGCGCGGGCAGCGGCCGAGTCTCTGCGGTCAGCTCCTGATCGGCCACGGCGCGACGGACCACCTCAGCGATCTGCTCATAGCCGACGGCTGCGGGTCGCGTGGGTCAACTTGCCCAAAGCATAATTCTAGAATAACTACGAACAAATCTGGATGTCCAGTGAACCACGCGAAATGTCCAGCGACCGTCGGGACGGCGTCCCCCATAAAACCCGATCGCCTCACCGCCTCTGAGGTGCATCACATACGATGCAGTTATGCACCACGGTCGATCTACCCCTGCAGTCCGAGAAAGAGCACAGAGATGGCTCAACCACAGGCCGCTCACTATCAGCCGTCGTAGCAGAGGCTGGCGACCCGGGGCTGCCCAGCTAGATGACCACCCAGCCACCATCGAAACCGATCTCAGACTGCTTCCCTGTTCTACGCATTGGCAGATCCATCACAAGCGAACAGGTTGCAGACCTCATCGAAGAGTCATGATCCGTTATCTCCTGGACGCAACGTCTTGATAGCCTCACCGCAGCCGAGAACACGAACACCATGAGGCCGCCGTTGAGTGGCTCGCAAACCACCCAGTTTCGCGACTGCCCACCACAGAAGGTGCTCTCTGCGTTTCCTTCTTCGTTTGGGCGAACCAGCCACCATGGCTCTGGAACGCATCCGGCTCATCAGGGCACTCCCTGCTGCCGAGTTCTGGCCCAGCGACCTGTCATACGCCGATATCGATGCCGCTGGCCTGATCGGTCACCACCAAGCCACAGATCTCCTATCTCGCCTGTCTGGCCTGCCGCGCACGGCGGACTCCTCGCCACCCTCGACAAGGCCTCCATGCCCTCCAGACGGGACCTGACCTTCCTGATCCCGCCCAGCACGCTAGGCTGGAGCGACTGTCCGCCCAGCGACTTGCGCCCGGTCACGGGGCGCACTAGCGACTCAGGGGCATGCTGAGCGTCCTGTCACCGGCCAAGTCGCTGGACTTCGAGTCCCCGCTGCCCACCACCGAGCACACCACACCGCGGCTGCTGGAGCAGTCGGTGGAGCTGATCGACGTCATGCGCACCATCTCGCCCGGGGACCTGGCCCGGCTCATGCGCATCTCGGAGGACCTGGCGCATTTGAACGTGACCCGTTACCGCGAGTTCAGCCCGGAGCACACGCCCGCGACGTCGCGTCCGGCGGTGCTGGCCTTCAGCGGCGACGTTTACAGGGCTGGTGGCGTCGACGTTCGCGAAACGCGACTATTCACGAGCGCAGAAGACGGGTGCGGATCCTGTCGGGACTGTGGCCTGCTGCGTCCCTGGGCCTGATCAGCCGTACCGTCTGGAGATGGGCACCCGCCTGGTTACCGGGCGCGGTCGTAGCCTCTACGACTGGTGGGGCACGCCGATCACCGACCTGCTGCGCGAGGACCTGGCGGCGGCCCGGAGGTGCTAGGTCAACCTAGCTTCCAGGGTACTTTCTCCGCCATCGACACCGATCGCCTCGGCGTCCGCGTCGTCACACCCGGTTCGGAGGACCGCAACAAGGATGGCGTCCTCGCATCGTCAGCTTCACGCCAAACGGCCCGCGGCTCGTGGCGGATGGCTATCTCTGACGGGTCCGCTCCGTCGCCAAGCTCCGCGACTTCACCGAGAACGGCTACCACTACGACGAGGACCGCTCCACCCAGGACGTCCCGGTTTTCGTGCGCTGAGTTGCCCTGCTGGATTGCTTTTATCCTGAGGGCATAGAAACCGCGCCAGATTCCGCCAGCGAACACCGGACGTCACAATGGGCGAGGCAATCCGCAGCACCGTTTCCCCGCTGAATCGGCATCACAACATCAACGACACAACGTCTGGTGCTCCTGCCCTCGGCCAAAGGCCATGTGGTCACGAATGCGATGGTTGCCGAGGCGCTCGACGACGAGTGTGGACCTGCGCCCTGACAGCTCTGGGACCTGGTGATCCTCAAATCCGGTGGTGAGCGGCGTCGTTCCTGAAGTCCTGGGCCTCACGGGGTAGTGTCGGTGCGCAGCGCGAGCGCCACCACGGCCTTCCGGAACTAGTCCATCCCAACTTCAGTGAGGAGCAGCTATGAAAACCCTCGTGCTCGTCTTCCATCCGAACATGGCGGCCTCACGGGTCCAACCGTGCGCTGGCTGAGCGAGCCGAGAGTCTTGGCGATGATGTCGTTGTGCGCCGGATGTACGATCTCTACCCCGGCTTCCGCATCGACATCGCCGCCGAGCAGCAGGCGATGGAAGCCGCAGATCGCATCGTCCACAGTTCCCCATGTACTGGTTCTCCAGCCCGCCCCTGCTCAAAGAGTGGAAGACGACGTCCTGACCTACGGCTGGGCGTGCGGCTCCACACGCACGCCCGGCCGACGAACTCCTCGCCTGCTCCCCGGCTCCAGCAAATCGGGACGCGAAAAGCGACTACATCTACGGTGCACGGTCCACGTCGGGCCAGCGCAAACCTCTGCTCCCTCACCTGAAACCCTCCTCACTATCAGGCGATGGCGATCTCGGACGAGGACCTGGCGAAGCGGGTCGAGGACTACAAGGCTCACGCTCCGACCAACTCTCTCTCCACGCTGAGTGACTTCGACTGACCCGCAGGGTCAGGAGGACGGCGCTGGACTCACTCTGGTCTGCCTTTTTACCTTTTACTTGTCTCACCCTGAGCCCTGGAGTGCTATGGTTTTTGTGGACACTGCTGAAAAATGGGATTTTTAGGCTGCTTTCTGGTTTTGACATCTATTCTTGGTGGACGTGGTTGGGGGTTTGGTACCCTAGCGCCGAGTGGAGTCGTTTTGTGATTGCAGCAGTTACTCGATCCAGGCTGCAACATCCCCGGCTGCGTGTTTTCGTGTCGGGGTAGAATTTTTCCGGTTCACTATCTCCTTCTTGCAGGAGGGAGATTTATTCATGGGTAGCTGAGGGGTGGTGAACCCCCTCGTCAGAGCCTGGTTGCCCGTAGCTGTGAATAAACTTCAGGGTGTTGAATGATTCTGCTGCGGCATTGTCGTAACACAACACCAGTTCCACCCGATCGAGGCGCGGATACCATATGTGTTCGTGACGTCTGCGCAATTCAGCTGAGGTGTAAGTGTGAACCACGCACCGGAATGGAAGATGGTCTCACCCACGATAGGGGGTTGATTTCTGACTGCCATGTGCAAAGGCCTCGGCAACAAGCCGGGTGCGCACACCTCGGCGATCACCGTCAGCCGATGATCTTCATCTCGGGCAGCAGGTCTATTCATGGTCGCTAGATAAGCGAACTTCCCAGGTAGGGATGAAGACTGACCTCGCCCACCTCGTTTCTACCCTGGTTTGTTGGCGGCGACAGTCCTGCTTGACCAGATCCGGGCGGTGGTGAAGACCCCTGAGCTGGGATAGTTGGTGCGAGGCCCGCTTTTGCGGGACCAGGTAGGCCAACTCAGGGCCAGCGGTGCATGAGCTGACGCACCAGATCGGAGCTTGCGTGGACCCCCCGCTCAACCAGAGCAGCGTGGATACGTCGACACACCTGTAGGTTTGCTCGACTCATGGAAGAAGACCTGTAATCACACTGGTGACTTCCCCCTGGTGTTTCTGCGTCTCCGATACACCCTGGCTCCCGCCTACCGTGTAGTAGCCAGAACGAGACACTCTGACCCAACGACACATCACACACACCAGATAGCCGCCTCCATCCGCGGAGAGATATAAACACATTCTTCGCTGCTGCCGGGTCTCCTGCACGCATGAGGGCCGCCCTTTATCTCTGAACTCGAACCCCGTCTTCTTCACCCAGCCTCGGAAAGCTTATTCAGCAGATTTCCGCTAAATCCCTGGCAACCCACAGTTGGCAGGGAATGTCGCGGATGGAACGATTCCTGAGTAACCCTCTCGGCCTGTCGGCGCTGATTTTCCGCCATCCGATCCGAGGACGCTTCACCGATGCTGTTTCCGCCATATTCTCACCCAACTGATCCACAGTTCGCCGACTCCAGTGTGGACTTCGCCATTCCGCTATCGGGCGAGCCTCAAGAACCTCCGCAATGATTTGTTCTTTAAACTTCTTGCCAAACTTTTCGAAGCCGCATAATACAGACTTTTTGCCTCACATGTTCGAATAAACTCAGGTTTTTCACCACTGTCCACGCGAAACGCTCGGGCACTCCACTGGCCTAGCTCCAGATCTTCTTCCTTCATCTCGCTTTGCTGATTGGGTACATGTTGCGAGTCGGGGCTCACCTCCACCACGACATGCACTCGCTGGTGATGCTGCACGGTGGCCACGGTTTCTGCATAGTCGCTGAGGAGAACGTGTTGATGGTGCAGGCACCGAAAACGTCCGTATCGAACTCCTGCTCCACGACCTCCTGCATCCAGGTGACGTCCTGGAATCCATTCTGATCCTGCATCTTACCTCCTTTGGTAGGTTTGAAAAGTGTGACCTATAAGACTCCGGACATCCTCACGTCTTTGCGCGGTTCCTCGAGGCTAAAACCCTTTCTAGCCCCACATCTTTTCGAGTTATTCGCCGCGTTTTGCTGCGATGAGGAAAGCGAGCATGTTCACCACCAGGCACCCTGCAATACTAAGTCACCGTAAGTTGACCCCCATGCGTCAGAAAGCTGCCATCTGCCCTTGAGGCCCTCCCTCAGGATTCAGCAAATAGTCACTACAGCGCCTGCCTGCGCAGCCTTTTGGCGCAATCACCGGGCAGTCAACTTTTTCGACAACCGCGCGAGAGGTGGCTCTTCTCTGGTGCTACCATCAGCACGATCATCAACAGTTAGGATCGGCAATGAATGAGGTCATCAATGCTGAACACGTGACGCGACGATGCAGTCAGTTTCCGGCCGTGGATCGCGTCCTTTCACGTGCGCAAGGGGGAACTCGTGGCGCTCCTCGGTTCGAACGGGCGGAAGACCTCCCTGATGGAAGTGCTGGGCGCCACCCGCCCAGCCGAGGGCGGCAGGTCTTTGGCCTGGACCCGATCGCTGATCGGGCGCGCGTGCGTCAACGCACGGGCATCATGCTCAGGAAGCGGGTCGCCCGTGACCTCACCGTGCGCGAGACCCTGCGCGCGTGGGCAGGCACCCTCACCGGCGTCCGGTGGATGAGTCGCTGGGCATGTGCGGGCTGAGTGAACGCGCGGACATCGGGTGGGCAGCCTCTCCGGAGGCGAGCGTCGACGCCTCGATCTGGCGGTGGCCACCACTGGTCGGCCTGGAGCTGCTCTTATGGACGAGCCGACCACAGGGCTCGACCGGCGGTACGACAAATGACTTGGGGACCTCGTGCGCGTGATGCTCGACGAAGGCAACCGTGTTGCTCACCACCACTACATGGAGGCGGAAGAGTTAGCTGATCGCCTCCTGATCATGGACGGCGGGAAGATCCTCACCACAGGCACGGTCGGGACGTGAGATCGTCGCCCAGCACCCGTGCGAGATCACTTTCCGCACCGCAGCCCTCCCGGACAGCGGTTGGCTGCCCTCCCAGCTCAGCGCGGTTTCCCACTACCGAGGTACCACCAGGTTGTTGACCTCGGATCTGCACGACCCTGCGAGGAGCTGCCTCCCTCGCCGACGAGCACCGCATCCACCTGGATGGCCTCAACGCGCGGGCCGCCTCGCTGGAGACCGCGTTCCTCGCACTGACCAATAGGGCTCGAAATGATCACGAGTCGCTGCATCCGCACCTGGGCGATCTCGCGCGCGGAGGTCAGCCTCTACGTCCGCAATCGGTCCATCGCCCTCACCGCCCTGCTGCTGACCCCAGTCTGGATTCTGGCCAGCAGCCCAGTGATCTGCGGACACCATCGTCTCAGCACCACCGTCGTCCTGCAACTGGTGATGAGTATGAGCCTGCTGATGGTCGTGTACTACAACCTGACCGTGATCTTTGTGGCGCGACGCGAAGACGGCGTGTTTCAGCGCATGGATACAGGCGAGGCGACGCGGCTGGAGACCGTGGTTGCCACCACCGTGCCTAGTGCGCTGGTACTGCTGCTTCAGGCGGGGATAGGGCTTGTCATTGTCGGCTTCGCCGCCCGCGCGTGGCCGATCACGAACCCGCTTCTGCTCCTGGTGGCCCTCCTGCTGGCGTTTGCGATGTTTGCGGCATTCGGCGCCTTCACTTCCTCCTTCTGCCGCACCGTCAGAGTCAGCCCAATACGGCGCACTGCCCGGGTTCTTATTCCTCTACCTCATCTCCGGCGTCATCATCCCGCTCCAGGCTTTCCCCGAGCCGATCCCAAGCATCTCCGCTTGGAGCCCCATGGTGGCCGTCAACAACCTGATGGCGTTGAGCACCGGGTCTAATCCCGCTAACGGGGCCGAGATCTCCTTCGTCGACAGCTGGGCTGACCACGCAGCCGCTGGCGCACTATCTCTGTGGCTGCTGATCTTCGCCTACTCGGCACGCCGCCACATGCGCTTTTAACCGCCGCTAACCCGCGTCAGGATCGAGGGTCTGCGTGAGGTGAAGGGCGGGTTGCCGAGAGGATGCACATTCGGCGGCCCCTCGGGTGCGTTTCCAACGCAGGCCCCAGTCTGCACTGGTGGGTTGACTAGAGTGCCCGGCGTTTCGTGGACAGTGGCGAAGCGGGTCGAGGACTACGAAACCACGCTCAAGCCGACTCTCTCCCCACGCTGGGTGACTTCGACTGACCTGCCAGGGTCAGGAGAACGGCACTGGGCTCACTCTGGTTTGCCTCTCGTATGTTTCACCCGAGCTCCTGCACTGCCTCTCCCGCAGTGACGGGGCGCATCAGCACCGCAAACTGATTAACCGTTTTTCTGCTCCGCTTTCTCAGGAAACTGCCAGACCATCACCTCGCCATTCTCAAGGGTCAGCAGGATTCGCTCCCTCTCCTGGCCAGCATCGCCATGAGGAAAGCGACGAACCCCGTCTTCTCAGAGATCTCGATGGATTCCTTCTTGGCCCCGCTCGTCGAGGAACTCTTTCGGTTCTGCAGTGAGGATCCGTTGATCGGTCACAGCAACGAGGAGCCCAGGTGAGGCAAATCTGTCAGCAATCCCATCTTTTACGCTGACGACCTTTTTCTTTTTGCCCAGCGAACCCTGTCTTGCACAGCGAGCTTCTGTGCCCCATCCTTCTGAGATGAGAGCGAACCCTGGACACGATCATCGGCCGGGACCTCCTCGACGATCGCCACACCACGAGTTCCTCGTCACGCCGAGATGCCATCGAAGCATCTCCAGAATGCCGCTTGATGTCCTCACCCTCCGGGACGCACACCATCTCTGACGCGACCACTTTGGGCGGCACGGCATGCACGCTCTCCGCCAGCGGTTCAAGGACCTCCAGCAGCTGCGATGCCCGTTCCCTAGACTCTTTGACATCCTTGCTCTTTTTCGTCAATGATGGGACTTTCAAGCTATCTTTGGGCTTTGCTACCTTCCCCCACTTCTCGTCAGATCCCCATGAGGGAGCGGACATCGCGCGCAGATTCCTCCAATCGACGGAGCGCTTTCCTGCTGGTACTTTCGGCAAGTTTCAGTTCTCTCGGATCGGTTTCTCCTTTTTCTCTGGCGCGTGCGGCACACAGGGCATCGTAGATGGCGTGGGACTTGAGAATTCTCAAGAGCGCATGCGAGTCGAAAGCGATCACACCGGCATTCATCCGGAGGTATTCGCGGCGAGCAGAATCCCCACGATCACTCAGCTGCTGCTGATGATCTGAAACCATGAAGCCTATTCATGGGGTGGCTGATAAACAGTAAACTCCTTGTCGAGGGCGGGTTGACTGCGGCTATGAATAAGCCTCCTTGATTCTGTAGAGTTCCTCTTGTTCCCAGATCAACGTTTCAAGATTGTCGATTCGGTCCCAGAGCGTGTCAGGAACACTCTGACATTCACGGGCATAATTCCAGCGCATCGATTAACTTGTCTCAACACCGCCTCAAGCTTTGCCCACTCTTTCTGGCGGTTCCTTCCGGGATCTGGGAAGTCAGTTTGTTATTGGTCTGTATCAGTCCCGAACATCGCTGATCGTTGTCTGGAGTGCCAGCATCGCCAGGGCAGGGCCGATGGCAGCCACCAGCCCGGCTGCGGTCGCGGCAACTGGGATGAATCGGGCCTGGGCAGCCAGCTTTCCGTTCATGAAGATGGCCCCCAGATTCGCACCGTCCTTGACCGCGAGCTGGGCGCCGCTGCTGAGCAGAGCTTGCGTGGCCGCATCCACCCGGTAGACGCCCTGGAGCATTCTGGCGATGTTACCTCCCAGGGTCCCCACATTCCCAGCCGTTTCCCAGCGCCTCGGCAAAGCCGTTCACGATCAGGCAGAAGGCTAAGATCGAATGGCGCAACCCCATCAGCAGCTTGGTCGAAGAGTGCAACATATCCGTCAGGTAATTCAACTATCACCGGCCCCTGTTCCAGAGCCTCGCGGGGAAGCTTTTCACCTGTGTCCGATGGCATCTGGGGCACACCGTCGTTGTCATTCTGCCCTGGCCCCTGTTGCGGCTCGTTCTTCATGCAGCCTCTCCTCGATTCGGCTCACCCCTGAGCCCTACGTAGCACTGGCAATTATGCAGCAGAGCCTCAGCGACGTCATGCTGGGGCAGCGGTACTACGAAACGGAACGCGAGCCGCGGCGAGACCATCCCATCCGGAACAGCACGCCGGTGTCACGGCCGCTGTGGACAGCGGGCCTCAGTATCCGGGGAAGTCGCGACCCCAGGCGTCGATGGTGTTTTTCGCCGTACGCAGGTCTGCCCCTGTGAACTCGCGATATAGCTTGATGGCGTGGATCTTTGCGGCCGGCCTCGATTTCACGCATCACCGGTCGCGCTCTTGGAACGTGAGCTGCCGGGGCTGGACTGGCGGCAGGGCCGTCCGTCTGTTCCGGGACCGGGAGAGCTTGGGGTGCAATGACCATCGCGAAAATTACCATGGGCACCAAGGGCCAGAGGATTCCTCGTGAAGTCATCACCAGGATGATGACACCCCAGAAACCCAAAGCCTGGTTATACCAGGGTTTGTTCTTAGCCGGCTCCTGCGAGCGACGCAATAGCTACAGACCTTCACCCGGCGATCCCAGGTTGCTGAGACCGTATGTTTCCTGCATCGACGGCGTCGTCCCACCTGGGATTCCCGCTGGGGCGAACCTCCCGGTAAGTCGACAAATGAGCTTGTCGATACTCCCTCCGGTCTTGGCCGCCAATGCCGCCTGAATACGCTCCTGCAATTCCTCAACAGTGAGCCGCCCCTCAGCATGGCACTCCTGGAGACGCGCGACCGCCTGGTCCCGTTCCCGGTCACCCACCCCGATGTGCTCATCACCCATATCATCCAGCGTAACGAAGCAGACCAGATACCCCAGCCCTACCCTGCCACCCTTCAGCCGAGGACGTCCGTCCCGGATTTCTCCAGGACGGACGTCGTCAATCGGCGAAAGCACAACCCGCCGGACTCTCAGACCTGGATCATCACTCCCACTGGGGCGGTCTCCGGGTCGATGCCGCAGAGCCGCGGCGTTGGCGTCGACGATGGCCTTCAGCCACGGTCCGAGGCCCCTGCGCAGGCCCTCGTAGTGGTCGAAGAACTGGCCGTCCTCCGCGTAGCCGCGGGCGATGAGCACCTGCTTGGCATAGGTGACATCGAACCAGGTGCCGATCGACGCGCGGAGCCGCTCGGCCAGGGCATTGGCCTCAGGGCTGCCGGGCTGGACGCCGCCCTCCAGGGCCGCGACCAGAAGTCGGCTTCCAGGTCGCGCGTCTCGTCGCGGACGTCGATCCAGTCCTGCCTGGTCATCGTCGCCTGCCGGGCCATGGACTGCGCCCACTCGGGGGTCTGACCCCAGGCCTGCTCGGCTTCCTTGCGGTAGTCGCCCCAGTCGGTGCCGAAGATCTCGGCCTGTTCAGCGACGCTCGCGGGTGTTCATGCTGCTCCTTTCCAGCATCTGATCCACTGCACGGGCCATCCGTTGCAGCCGTGAGATGCGTTCGGCCAGCAGGTCGCGCTGACGCATCAGGTGAGCGGTGTCGGTCTCCTGGTCCAGGACCTCGGCGATCCGCGCCAGCGGCATCCCGACACTCCGGTACACTCAGCACCCGGTGGATCCGGGCGATGTCGGCGGCGTCGTGAGACGGTAGCTGCTCCACGCCCGCGCACTGGGCCGGACCAGTCGATCTCGTCCCAGTGATGCAGGGTGCGGACGGTCACACCTACCAGCCGCGCGACGGCCCCGACGGTCAGTTCCTCCACCTGCTCATCCTCTCACACCTCCAGCCTGAGACCTCACGCCAGGTGTAGGGTCAAGGGACCCAGCCGGCAGGCGTGGTAGCGCCGTCCGGGATCACCGGCGGGGATGGCCGACGAGGGTATCCGAAGGCCACGCGCCCGCCTGTCTGGGCGACGCCCAGCCGGCCGGCCCAGTGAGTCGTCAATCAGCCCTGCCCGCGACCACCCCCGCCAGGCCCTGGTTCGGCGCACGAGGACAGCTGCTGCATCATCAGCGCCGGCCTCCAGCGGTGCGAACCGCCCGCCGCGCTCGTCGTATTTGCCAGTCAGCCGGCCGGCGAACGGCACCGCGACCACCATTGCTGCAGGCTGTCCCGTCACCGGGGCGTTGATGCGGGATGAGGCCTCCTCCAGGCCGGTGCTGGGTCGGGCAAGATGACCAGGCCGTGCGCGATGGGGTCGTAGTAGGCCATGTGCACCTCAGGCCGCCACGCGACGACGAACAGCTCCACAGCATAGGAGGCCCTGCCGACGGGAAACTGCAGTGCTCGGCCCGCCCCAGGCCAGCAGGACCCCAGCGAGGCGGGACAGCTCCCTGGGGTGCAGCGGGCGTTCCGCGAACTCACGGCCGCTGCGGCGTCGCGCCGCGACCCGCTCAGGGGACTTTCGCGCCGCGCCTGTGGCAGGGACGCCGGGGCGGCCGGATAGTCGAGCGCAGCGGCTTGTCGTCGCCGTGGAACGCGGTGATCCGCTGCCCGAACTCGGGCAGGTTGTAGGCGTCAAGCTCCGAGGCCAGCCAGAAGTCGTCGAAGAAACGGGTCATGGATCATCCAGGGGTGCGGCATGCGGTTGGGGAACCTCGACTCTGCGACCCGGTCCGGGTAGCGCGCGGGCAGCATGCCCGCCACCCGGCCGAGCGGCAGCCGATCTCGTGGGCGTAGATCAGGGGCCATGTCCGGGGACAGGGGCTGACGACGTGCAGGCCCGCTTGGAGGCGTCGATGGTGGTGATGTCGCGATGGTAGACGCGGATGCCGGCCTGGCTGGGAAGCCTGCCGGGCGGCAGCAGGGGATCCATCCGGACGGCGTCAGCGGAGGCGGGTGACGGACGCCGTCGTGGTGCAGGATCGGCAGCCGGGACCAGTGCTCGGGGTTGCGGGTGGCAGAACATGGCGTGGTGGTCGAAGCTGCGGACCTGCGCGTACTCGGTCAGGCCGCTGACATCCGGCGAAATCGCCGTAGATGCCTGCGAACAGCACTCCCCGATTCCATTCCGGAACGCCTTCTCGGCGCGGAGTCCCAGTCCTGACGGCATGCCACCCCAGCGAGTACCGCCACACACCGCGTTTCGGGATGCCGCCCAGGACGGCAGCGACGGGGAATGGGCTGTAGGCGGGGTCAGGTCGAAGAGGGTGAACTCACCGCCCAGCCGCTCCACCTCCGCGGCATGCACGAGCCGGCGGCTCGACGGACCGCCCGGGAGGAGTGCAGCCACGTCGTCATGAGGGCGTCGCGTTCGATCAGTTCGAGGATGCCCGCAGCAGCGCCTCACGGGCGGTAGGCGCGGCAGCCAGGCCGGAGGAGGTCGGCATCCCGGTGCGGTGCGGGTCCTGCAGCGTGACGAAAGGCTGGGGCACCCACCACGGCGAGTTGTCGCGCAGGTCGTAGGCGATGGCGTACGGGCAGTCGTCGTCCGAACAGCGTGCCGTGCGGAAACGCTCGGGTTAAGTCGCTGTCCGGGGTGAATAGCGAAAACTCCCGGCGTCGATCGCGGCTCCCCGTCCAGCTCCCGGCGCGGTCGCGTCGGCAGCCTCACCTGCGCGGAGGTCGCACGTTGACAGCCTCCCCGATAGCAGCGAGGCGGGCGTCGGTCACGCTGCGTCCCACCCACCTGCGGCACTCTCCCAGGGCCGTTCCACCGCCAGGGCGCCCGAAGTGGGCGATCGCGCTGATGTCGGCCATCGACAGCGAGGCACGCTGCGGCTGCAACACGCAGCCCGTGGCGGTTCCCGACCGCCTGCCCATCAGGAAAGAGCTCAAAGTCCCCGCGGGTGAGGCGCATCGGCCCGCTCCATCGCCGTATCTCTACCGGTGGGGTCTTCAGCCACCTGACGCATCGCCTTGCTCATCCTGTGGCTGGCCTGGGTACTGTAGCGGCAGCCCGGCTATGAACTCAGGGAGCGTGCGCCCGCGCTTCCACGCGCCGACAGCAGCGAGGCTCAGCACCAGGCTCCAGCATCCGGCGCCAAGACAAAGTAAATAGCGAAAGTCTTTATCAGGCTAGGGGACCATGTTGCGACGGCAAGCTCAAGGAGTCCAGTCGCCATGACTCCTGCGGTGAACAGCATCCCCGTCCTGATAGGGGCCTGACGTTTGAGCAGGATAAAGAAGACCAGATAGGCGACAAGAACGACGAGAACCCCATGGGCCGTAAGTTCCAAGATACCCCTGTTGAAGGGGACAAATTTCATGCTCCAGAACGGCAGGACCACCAGCCAGGGCGCGATGATCCCGAGGACCACCCCGCACACCCTCGCCCCCGATGACAGCTTCCGGTGCCGGCTCGCGGCTGCAGCAGCGGCCCCGGTCACGCTGGCCGTGGCAGATGTCGTCACAGCAGCAACAGCAACGGCGAGAGCAGCACGGGGGTCGCGACCGCTCCAGAGAGACTCACCCGCGTCAAACTGGGTCCGGATAGCTTTCATAGCGGTATCACACCCGAGGACTCATACTCCTGGCAATAGGGGCAGGCAGGAACAGTCAACAGTTTCTCCCTCATGACGCGCCGCTGCCGCAGGTCCCAGGCGACCGTCCAGCCCACCAGGAGGTGTCGCGCGAAGACATCGGCTTCACCTCGACGCAGATCAGCGCAGCCCGCGGGAGGGCCGTGGTCGGTCACAACCCTGGCTGAGACGGGGGTTCCCGGTCTCCCACCGCTCGTTGAGCCGGCCGTAGAGACAGCTGATGCAGGAGTCTCGTGGGGGATCACCAGCGGCCCGATAGAGACCGTGTGATGGAACGCGATGTCGACATACAGGTGGGGCAGCTCAGACCCAGGACCTGATGCGCGATCCCCAGGTGGGTTGAGCGGTGGCGCACGACGACGGCCAGGTCGGCGTCGCCGAAGCCCTGCAGTTCCACCCAGCGTTCTCCTAGGTTCCTCGGGAAGGGGTCGCCGAGCAACGCGACCCGCCCGTCACGGACGTCAGCTCGGTGCGATCACCCCAGCGGACCCGGAGCTACTCGAACTCTTCAGCTCCCCGTCCGGGATATCGGACCGGTCAACCGCCGCACCACCGGCGAACCGGGCCCGCCAGAGTGAGGCGAGATCAGGGAACCGGGCGTCGTCGCCACCATGCCTCGCAGCGTCAGGGACGGGCGGGCGAGGTCGGAAGACAACCATCCACGGATTCTACCGGCGCAGGCCAACGCCACATCGGTCGGGCGCTGCGCGCGCTACGCAGCCATACCCGGATTCGACAAGCGCCCACAGATCCAGGCCGGGGACGATGAGCTCATGCATACCCGAGGCGCCATGATCAGAGCAGCGTTGCATGTGCTCCTGCTGAAGTCGCCCTCAGCGCCCACCGCTTGGTTGCGACCTGGGGACGATCACTGAGCATAGGCACCCGCACCGGCAGAAATGTATCCGGCACGAAACTGTCTCGGCACAGCGCACGGCTGGCGCGACGCGTAGCCCCAGTGGATGCCACGACTCACTCAACCTATTACCCTAGGAATTGCGGGGCGGTTCCATTACTTCACAGGGGCAGATTACCCTGCCCGTCTCCATTAGACGCCGTTGGGGAATCGCGGGAGCAGCGTCGCTGGATCTGGAATTCGATGAAGAGAATAACCTCGTTGTCCTACGTCCGAAGCCGAGTGTGGATGAGGTGCTGAAGTACCCTCGTCGCTACCTCGCAACCGGGAAGCCGCCCCCACTGGTCGTTGTGCACGAGTTCTACGAGCGAGAACGCCTCACTGTTCACCTTCGACCAGAAACTCGCCCGGCAATGCCCAGCCGGCGTCCTCGTGCCCTAAGTCAGGAACGTAGCGCCTCAACGGGTTCAAGACGTGAGGCCCGCAACGAGGGATAGATCCCAGCGAGGATATTCGAACACATCGTTTACCGGCATCGGACTCATTCCTGCAGTATCCTATTCCACCTTGCCCCAAGACGATCGTATGGTCCGGGCTGGCCGTCCCTGCGGGTTTGCGGTACCGGCGGCGTCGCGGACGAGGGAGCACGCTGTCACAATAGAATCCCGTGTATGACCGTTTTCGATGTCCCCTTGGAGGGCTCCGCGAACGCCGCAGCATCAAATGGGCACGCTTCGGCCCCGACGTGCTGCCGATGTTCGTCGCGGAGATGGACGCCCGCCCGGTACCTGCGGTGGTTGAGGTGCTGTCGCGGATGGTCGCCGACGGCGACACCGGGTACCCGGAGCTGCCCGACTACCGGGAGGCATTCGCCCGTTTCGCGCGCGACGTCTGGGGGCTGGCAGATCGACCCGGCCGAGATCCTGCTGGCAGGTGACGTCATGTCGGGCATGCGGGAGCTGACGCTCGCGACGACGCAGCCCGGCGACGCCGTCGTCATCAACCCGCCGGTCTACCCGCCGTTCCGCGCGTGTGCCGGACCACAGGACGCCGCATCGTGGAGGTGCCCGTCACCGCCGACGGCCGCCTAGATCTCGATGCGCTGGCCGAGGCGTTCAAGAGGGAGCATCCCGCCGCCTACCTGCTGTGCTCGCCGCACAACCCATCGGGGGTCGTGCATACCGCTGACGAGCTGGCGCGGGTGATGGAGCTGGCGAACGCCCACGGCGTCACCGTCATCTGCGACGAGATCCACGCCCCGCTCTCGGGCGCGGAGCACACCCCCATCCAGCTGGTGCCGGGCGGTGAGCGGGCGCTGACCGTGACGTCGGCGTCGAAGTCGTGGAACCTCGCGGGCCTGAAGGCCGGCCTGATCGTCCCGGGCGCGGAGCCAGTCGGCGTGGTGAGGAGCCTGGGCGGCTATGTGCCGGAGTCGGCCAGCTACCTGGGTGTGGTGGCGCACGCGACGGCGCTGACCCACGGCCGCGACTGGCTGGCCGAGGCCGTCGCCGGGATCCACGAGAACAAGCAGTACTTCGCCGATGAGCTGCACCGCGCCATCCCCGAGCTGTCCTGGACGCCGTCCCAGGGAACCTATCTGGCCTGGGTCGACTGCTCCCCTCGGCCTGACCCACGCGGGCCAGCACTTCTTCGAGCAAGCGAAGGTGCGCTTCGGCCAGGCACCGACTACGACCCGGCAGCCACCGTTCGTCCGCGTCAACCTGGCGACGTCGCAGGAGATCATCTCCGAAGCCGTACGACGGATGGCCGCCTCGCTGTAGTCCGCAACGCCTTCCCGCCTAGCCTGGTGCCTTGGTTTGCTGGCCTTAATCCGGTTGGCCTTGTTCACGTTTGCCTGTGCTGTGACGCCAGCAAACTGATGCCAAGACCAGCAAACCGCCCCAGGCAGCTGGGACGGCGAAAGCGAGCGATCAGAACGCGAGTACCCAGCCATAGAAGGCGCCCCGGTATAGACGGAACGCGAGGCGCCCGGGCATGAAGGCGATCAGATCGTGACCTCGGCCTCCTGCTGTGGCCGGCCGAGTTGCCCCAGGCACGTGTCGAGGACCCGCATCACCTCGACGGTGTCGGACAGGGGCATCGTCGCGGACTGAGTGCGTCCGGCCAGCAGGCAGTCGCTGACCTCCATCAGCTCATGGGCGCATGCCCTTGCCGACCTGTTTGGCCTCGATGATCCGCGGCAGCACTCCTGACCGGTGCACGGAGATGGTGGTCGGGTGGTGGAACCGGGGTTGGATCTCGACCCATCCCTTCGTGCCGTAGACCGCCATCTGGGCCGGGCCATGGACGTCGAATCCGCAGGTGAGCGCCGCCGTTCCGCCGCCGGCGTAGCCGATGAACATCGTCGCAGCCGACTCCACGCCGTTCGGGGCGTACCGCCCGACGCAGTGCACCTGGCGCGCCGCCCCGAGGAACGCCTCGGCCATGGAGACGGTGTAGACCCCGAGGTCCAGGATGGCCCCGCCACCCGTCGCCGGGTCCCACAGCCGGCTCGCCGGGTTGTAGGGACCGTAGGCGCACAGGTCGCCCCTGGACGCCGAGCACCTGCCCGATCCTGCCCACGCCACGACCTCCCGGGCGGCCTCCACCGCGGGCGGGAAGCGCGTCCTCATGGCCTCCATGGCGAACACCCGGCCTCGGTGGCGGCCACGCAGCCACCTCCTGGGTGCCCGGCGCGGTCGGTGAACGCCTTCTCCACAGGCACCGCCTTCGGCGGCGGCGATCGCCGCCAGGGCTATGTCGCGGTGTTGCGGATGCGTGGTGCGCGATGTAGACTACATCGACACCACGGGACTCGATCAACGCCCGGTAGTCCGGTGGAGCAGCGGGGATCCCATGTTTGCGGGCGAGACTGCCGCGACCGGTCCGGATCACGCGACGCCACCGCCGCCAGTTCAGCCTGGGGGCACGAAGGCGAACTCCCGGCAACGGTGTCGACGTGCTCCCAGCCCCGATGATTCCCCACCGAATGCGCTCCATGGCGTAAAAGGCTACTCTGGACCCTGGGGCTGACCATTATTTTGAAACGAAAAGCTTTAAGAGATTCCGCGGATGGGGCGCAGGTAGATGCCGGTGATGTCAGAGGCCGGGCTGACAGCAGGTCGGCAGGGAGGCGCGCCGCATCGCACGCCGACGACGCGAGCCTTTCAGGCGGGGTCTGGGGGCTTGCCCGGCGGGCAATCCCGCAGGCGGGATCTCGCGGAGGTGTCACCGGCTGCCGTGAAGCCCATAGATGTGCTCCCGGGTTTTCCCTCAAGTTTGGGAAGTCGTGGAAAATGCAGACGATGCAGTTCAAGAGCCAGCAGAAAGATGCGCCGCCTGATGGGGTTCGGCGTCGGAATGGCTGCCGATCCTGAGAATCACCCCATCCAGGACATGCTGACCCCGGGCCTGCCCGCCCACCATTCCTCGGGCTGCACAGTCGCGCTGGCCCATCTGCATCGCCGCTTTCCGGCGCCTTCCTCGACCTGCCCCTGGCCTGGCCCGTGGCCCTGGTCAACACCATCGGGTTCTGGCTGACGGGCGCGGGGATGTGGTCCAACGAGGACCCCGGTGATGTGGCACGGCACTCTGTGGGTCGGACGATCCTGATCTACCTGCTGCTGCGAAGACGCGACAGGAACGGTCTGGATCTTCATGGCGTCCGGGGCTAGTGCCGATGATCACCCTGACTGCCGCGAGCCTCGACTGGCGACGCAGATCCTCGACATCAGCTTTCACCCTCGTGCGATCTGCATCATGACGCTGGCCACTGGCACCATGAAGCAGGCACGCTGCAGGATCTGGAGGACGGCGTCGCCGACGACGCCGCGCCGCCGGGCGTCGAACATCGCGCCCGGCTGCTGGAGGCACCGGCGCGCGAGACATCCGCCGCGTCCGACACCCTGCTGCACCTGTTCCAGCGGGTCGCGAGCGGTCGCGGGAGATCACCCGCGCGAGGTGCTGCGGCTCGGCGAGGAGTCGCGGGCGGGGCTCGGGCACCTCCGACCTGGACCTGGAGCCGTCTCCTGCTGACCGCGCTGGAACAGGCCGTCACCGACGTCAGCTGCCCCGTCGCGTTGCGCATCGAGGACGAGGCCAGCCTGCCGTCGAAAGGTGACCCAGCCCAACATCGCCGAGGCCACCCGGGAGGCGGTCCGCAACGTCGTAAACACGTGCAGCGGCACAGCCCAGGTGACGGCGCGCACCTCCGGCAGCGGCTGCCGTGCGTGATCAGCGACTGGGGGCGGATTCGATCAGCGACGTGCCGCGCAGCCGCTGGAGCATCAGGAGGGCATCCACGGGCGCATGGCGGAGTCGGCGGGCACGCCACCATCCATTCCGACATCGTCGGCGGCACCGCCGTCACCCTCACCTGGAACCCGATCCCGCACGCGGTGCGCATCAGCCCGTCAGGCGAGGCGGTGGCTGTCGCTGATCGCGCTGCCGAGCCTGCTCCGCACACAGGGCTGCTGCTGCGTTGAAGGACGTCGGTCCGAATCGTCCTGGCCTGGACGCTCTTCTCGCGGCGACGGCGGTCGTGGTGACGCTGACCAGCCGCGTGCTGCGCACGTCGCGGCCTGCACATCCACGAGGCGATCCTGGCCAGCACAGGGCATCGGACTGCTCGTGGCGAACTACGCACTGGCTGTCGCTGACCGCCGGCGACGCCGCTACGACCTGTCGACCATCGGATTGACCAACGCCGCTGATGATCGCTGACCATCCGGGACGGCAGCTGGCAGGAAGCCGCCAGTTGGTGCTGGCCAGCGTCGCCGCGAGCGTCGCGGGGGCAGCTGGGGCTGTTCGGCCGGGTTCGCCGGCCGGCACCAGACACCAGTCATCCTACGGGGCGCCATCGTCATCACGCGTGTGGTGACGCTGGTGCTCGCGTCGGCGCCTCGATACATCCGGCAAGACGCGCCCACCGGCGCAGGAGGAAACGCACCGAGGCAGCTCGCCGAGCAGCTCAGGACGGAACGGGCAGCGGAGCAGCAGGCGTGGATCGCGGCGCTGGACCGCATCTGCGGGCCCCTGTTCACTGGCCTCTACACGGCGCCGTCGACCCCGCCGACCCGCGGTGCGCGTCGAGGCCCGGCACGTGGGTCGCGGCTGCGGGACGCACCTGCGGCTGTGGCCGGGCGGCATCCACCTGGCCACGGCCCTCGACCGGCTGCGCCGCGCGGGCTGGGGCTGCCTGCTCGACGTGGAACAGGTGGAGGCGTTCGAGGCGACGAGATTCGCCTCCCTGCTGAACCAGCTGGACCCCGCCGTCCCGGGCCAGCACCTCACGATCACCCGCCGTCAGAGGGCAGCTCGTGGCAACAGTTGCAGAACCGGGTTTAACGGAGACGCGACAGGCGGGCCTCGCAGGTGCCAGAATCTTGCTTACCGATCCGGATTTCACCCAGTTCAGTTGTGAGGAGGACCAGCCGTGAGCATAAAGGTGGCAGTCCTCGATGACCACGAATTCATCTGCCGCGCCATTTTCGGCGCTCGGTCGCTGACTTCCGGAGCTGGCGGTGGTGTGGCACACCAGCACCTGCCCGAGGAGTTCCAGGCGTGGTGCCTCGAGAACCATCCCGATCGTAGCCGCATGGTGGACCTGATGTTGCACGGCCAGTTGGCCGGGCACGAGATCATCCGTAGTACTCGAGTCAGGCCGGCATTTCGTGCCTGGCACTTCACCGCCGACCGCCGCGTCCCGATCAGCATGGCCATGCGGGCGGCGCCGGGGCACTCGCCCTGAAGGACGAGTCGCCCGACGAAGCATTTCGAGACGCTGCGGGGAGATCCACGAGACGGCTGGTCGCCGTCCTCGGCGATGGCGGCCGCGCTCATCGAGGACGCCGCGGAGCTGCCGCGTTGTCGCGCACGCAGGCTGCGCTGCTGCGGCTCGCCTCGGAGGGGTCCCATCAAGGCCATCGGCCGCCGGTTCAACCAGTCATCTCGCTTCAGCCGTCAAGACCTATCTGGCGCGGGCGTACGAGAGTACGCGGCGGTCCGGGCGTCCCGTCGGCAACGACGGCCGCGACGCAGACCTGGGAGGACGGCTGGTTTCGACCTCAGCAGGACGAGCGCGATCGAGCTGACGCCCACCCGCCGCAGCGTCCCGTCCGAGGCGCTCTCCCCTGGAAGCTGCCTGGACGGGCCACTGGGTTTTCCAGGAGTAGCTCCGACCAACCTCCCTCTCGGCTTGAGGAGGTTTGCGTGGGACGCATTGTTCAGAAATACGGTGGACTCGTCGGTCGCGGATGCCGGGTCCATCAAGCGCGTCCCGGCGGATCGCGCGGACGCGCGCGGAAGGGCACGAGGTCATCATCGTCATCTCGGCGATGGGTGACACCACCGACGAGCTGATGGACCTGGCGCTGAAGGTCAGCCCGCACCGAAAGTCCGCAGGCTGGACATGCTGCTGACCACGGGGAGCGCCAGTCGGCGCTGCTGGCGATGGCTGTGCCGACCTCGGGGTCGAGGCCGTCAGCTACACCGGCTCCCAGGCGGGCATCTCCCCACCCCCCACGGCAACGCCGCATCATCGACATCACCCGGGGCGCGTCGTGCGTTCCATCGGACGAGGGCAGCGTCGTCATCGTCGCCGGGCTTTCCAGGGGTGGCGCAGACCACCAAGGACGTCGACGCTGGGTCGCGCGCGCCTCCGACACCACAGCGGTCGCGTGGCCTCAGCCTGGGCGCCGACCACTGCGAGATCTACACCGACGTCGACGGCGTCTACCGCCGACCCGCGGATCGTGCCGACGCCCGCCGGATCGCCGAGATCGGCTACGAGGAGATGATGGAGCTGGCCGCCTCCGGCGCAGATCCTCCACCTGCGCTGCGTCGAGTACGCGCGCCGCGGAGCATGAAGGTCCACGTCCGTTCGTCGCCAGTGACAAACCGGGCACCTGGGTGAAACCCCGACGAGGTCAGGAAGGCGAACAACATGGAAGAAAGCCATCATCACGGGCGTGGCCCACGACCGCAGCGAGGCCAAGATCACCGTCATCGGCGTCCCCGACCAGGTGGGTGCGGCCGCCTCGATCTTCGAGGTCATCTCGGACGCGGGCATCAACATCGACGCATGATCGTGCAGAACGTCATCCAGGCTCTCGGACGAAGACCGACATCTCGCGCCCTGCCCGCCGTCCGACGGCCGCAAGGGCATCGAGGGCGCTCGAGGCGAATCAAAGAACAGAGATCGGTTTCGAGGAGGTCCTCTACGACGACCAGATCGGCAAGGTCTCGATCGTCGGCGTCGGGATGCGGTCCCATTCGGGTGTGACCACCACCTTCTTCAAGGCCCTGGCGGCCGAGGGCGTCAACCTGCAGATGATCTCCACCTCCGAGATCCGCATCTCCGTGGTGGTCAGCACAGACGAAGTGGACCGCGCCGTCCGCGGCGCCCACGCCGCCTTCGGCCTGGACGGCGAGGAGGAGGCCGTCGTCTACGCCGGAACGGGCCGCTGAGAGGACACGGGGCCGGCAGGACCGGCCCGGCGCGCTCCTGGTGGGACACTCGGATCGACCCGGTCCAGCGCACCGCAACCGGCGTGACGTCCTAAAGCTGGGGCCATGCTCACCCGACTCCAGGTTGACGGGTTCAAGAACCTGCTGGACTCGACGTCCATTTCGGCCCCTACACCCGCACTAGCGGGCCCCAATGCGGTGGGAAAGTCGAACGTCTTCGACGCCATCGAGTTCCCGTCCCTGCTGGCCGATCACACCTTCCTCGAGGCCACGCAGCGCCTCAGGTTGCGCGGCGGGCGGGTCGTGGACCCGCGGTCCCTGTTCTGGAACAACGCCGAGATCCAGTGATCCGTCATCTCCTTCGGTGTCGAGATGATTGTTCCCAGGTGACCGACGACTTCGGTCGCGGGTGTCGGCGACCACCACCTTCCTCCGCTACGACCTGAAACTACGCTACCTCCCGCAGCGGATTCCTCCAGATCGGGAGAGCCAGCTCGAACACACGAGGCCTGACCCACATCAATCTGGGCGACGCCCCCGAAACATCTTCCATGGACCCGCGGTAAGAAGCAGTTCCGCGACGCCGTCGTCAGGGAGAGCGGGCACGGCGACATCTCCACCACACGGGGTGAGAGACGGGAGGCCGTGGTCAGCGTCCACCAGGACGGGGCGCGGGAAAAACCGCGCGCCCCTCGGCGGCCGCGCCAGGCGCCGCGCACCATCGTGTCTCACCACGACCGCCGCCCGACGACCAGACGATCCTGTCGGCCCGCCGGGGAGATGCAGCAGTGGCGGCTGTTGGCGCTCGAACCTTCCGCCATGCGCGCCCGGACATCACCCTCGTGGATCCTCACCCCACGACGTCAGGGGGCGCACCTGGCGGCGACGCTGTACCGCATGGCCAGGGGAACGGGGCGACGGCGTCTACGCCGAGGTCGCATCGAGGCGGCGACGCTCACCGACATCCGCGACATTACGGTCGACTACGACGAACGCCGCGACACCCTCACCCTGATGGCCTCCATGGGCGCCGGCCCGCGGCTTCCCGCCCGCTCCCTGTCCGACGGGACGCTTCGTTTCCTCGTTTCAGTGCATCATGCGCGTCGATGACTCCTTCGGAGGGTTTGCTGTGCATGGAGGAAACGAGAACGGCATCCATCCGGCCCGCATCGGGGCCATGGTCGATCTGGTCCGTTCCTCGCCGTGGACCCGCAGGATCCGCCGGGACCGGGAAATCCGATGCGCCAAGTCATGGTCAACACCCACTCCCCCATTTCGTCCGCTATCAGCGACAACCTGCTGGCCGCGATGCCCACCCGTTCGCAGGGACGGAAGGATCGCGACCACGGTGCAGCTGCGCCCGCTGCCGGAAAGCATACGGCAGGCGACGCAAGGCACGCACCGTCCTCAAGGCCTCCCTGTCGGACTACCTGACCGAACCACCGAACACGCTGTTGTCGATCGAGGCCGTCTCGTGACCGCCCGGAACGTTTCCTTCGCATTCCTGTGTGAAGGCTCATCCGACACGGGACTCATCGCACACCTGGAAACCCTGCTGGTAGATTTCGGCGCCCGAAGCCACCGCATCCGGATACCCAGGGCGATTCCCGCCCGCTGCAGCAGCCGCTCACGAGAGCCAGCAAGCGATCGACATGGTGTTCATCCACCGGGATTCCGACGGTCCTGACCGTGACGGGCGGGAACGCGAGATCCACCACGGTGTTGAGGAGGCGGTTGCCCAGCCTCGTTCATCCCTGTCATTCCGGTTCAGGAACCGAGGCCTGGCTTCTCCTGGACGAACAGGCGATCCGGGACGTCGTGGCCTGTCAAAGGAAAAACCCCTGAGCTGCCGAGAGCCGATGCCATCGAAGGCACCAGAAATCCCAAGGAAATCCTGCAAGCGCTCCTCGCGGCAAGCGGACAAGCGGGCGGCGGTTGAGAGAGAAGAATGGTTTGTGCCGCGGTGCACTGCAACGCGCCTCGATCCCTTCGGCGCCGTGCGGAACCTACCCTCCTGGCAATGCGAGCGCGACATCAAACGGGCGCTGGAACGGCTCGAAAAATCAGAACAGAAGGGAACATCCGTGCTCAGCCGCTTTCCCACCTGGTCCGTCCGGAAACCGGAAACACGCCGGGCCGATGCCGTCTGCAAAGTGGGTGGGGCACCGATCGGATGGTCGCGGGACTGGCCGGTGTGCCTTGTGCAGCCTGCCCATGAGTTTCCTCAGCCAGTTCACCGGCGACCCCGGCGCCGCCTCCTACCCGGGCACACGCTGTTCCTGTTCGCTTGCGAGACGCGACTCGATCTGCGACTTCTGGGATCCCGTCGCAGGCGCCAACGCCTGCGTTCTCATCCCCCACGACGAGCTGGGCGGCACCCAACCCCATCCCGGGGAGACACCACCCGTGCCGTGGAGCTGTGGGTGAGCGGGTGGACGAGCAGGGACGACGGCATCCTGCGGAGCTGGAGGAATCGCTCCACGAGAACAGGCGGTTCGATGAGCTGCCGAGTGTGGCCTTCCCCCACGACTTCGACAGCGCTCTGCTGACGAAGGCCGGGGCGTACCCTACTGGACGGCCAACGGTCCCTGTGCCCCTGCTCGACCCGTCGACCGCGGTGCTCCAACTCGACAGCTGGTTGACGGTCTCCGAGGGCCAGGAGGCCCTCGCGGCCCACGCGGAAAACTTTCCCGGCACCGTCGAGCTGGATGGTGACGCGGCATCGATCGCGAACTTCTGCCTGGACGGCATCGGTTTCGTCATGACCCATGTGGGCGACGGAGATCTACTCATGATCAATCGCTGATCCACCCCTGTGAGGGTTGGCGCTCTCCAGTTCCACCGGTTGCGCAGCACTCAACCCGATTTTCCTCCCTCGGCGGCGGTTTCGGGTTTGAGTGCCGCTATGACTGCCTGTGGCCGCCGCAGCTTGCGTCATTCCGGTTTCCTGGACCAATGCTCGACCATCAGTCGCTGCGCATCAGGTTCCGACAGATTCGCTATTTCCTCCATCGGCAGGTGCAACTCCTCCCGAAGTCCCCTGACGAGCCAATCCGGTAATCCGGCAGGTTGGGTGGGTTCGGGAGTCGCGGGAACATCGCTGTACAGCCTGCCGCGCTCGCACCTCGGCGACGGCTCGCCGCGGATGTCCTACCTTCACTCACGTTTCCATCTCCGAGTAGATCTCTCTATCCTCGCGGGCCCCAGCGGCCCAGATCTCGGAGATGTCCAGCACGGGGTTGTTTCGCACATCCGTCGTCTCGCGCCACACGATGCGCCACGAGCGATCACCGACGACGAGCTTGCGGAACCCGACCAACGCGCCGACGAGAGGCTCACCCGCATCGCTCGCCCGTTCGAGCAGAAGCATTTGTGCGAATACGTCGCGCACGATCCGGGGGTCTTTCCTGTGCAGCCTGCGGAGGTCGTCAATGGCGTCGTCGGTGAGGCGCACGCGCTTCGCGTTCTTCGTCACGGCAGGGCGTGCAGGCCGGATTTGATCTCGGATTCGAGTTCATCCCGGTTGATTCCGAAAGCCTCCATCGCGTCGTCGAGCTCCGTCCGATTGCCCGAATCGGTGACCATCCGGGTCATGATGAGGACGACATCGTGGAGAGTTTCGGTCGCTGCGGAGCAGGTCCATCTCTTCCCGGGAAACGATCTCGGCAACAGGTTTTCCGTGACGGGACAGGGTCACCACCCGCCCGGATTCCGCGGAACTGACGAGCCCGGAAATTCCGACGTGGTTCGCATCGGTTATGGAAAACACGCTCACGACGACAATTCTACCTGGAAATCTAACTGGAACAACGAGGCCGAGGGGATCGTGGTCGTCACTCGGTCGCCCAGGAAAACCCCGCGAACAGACGCCCCGTCGCAGCCGGCCCGGTCACGAGTACGGGGAGACGCTCCCGCGCAGAAGGGCGCCACCCGGTCGCACAGACTGACAACAACAGTGACATCACATCAACACTTGTCACTGTAGATGTACAAGTGTCACTGTGATCCTCACCGAACGCGAGCTGCACAGCAGGGAGTGCGCGGAACCAGGTACCAGCTCACGGGGAGATCCACCCGGTTGCGCAGCGCTCAATCCCGAGATCGCCCCGCATGGGCAGAAATCGAGTTGAGCGCTGCGAAACCGGGATTCCCGCCGTTCAGGTCTGCGTCACCGGCCTGAGGAACTGGAACAGCGGCGTCTCGTCGCCGTCCGGATGCAGGATCCGCACCTCCACCCCATAGACCTCACGGATCAGGTCCTCAGTCAGCACGTCCGCCGGACGCCCCAGACACACCGCCCGGCCCTTGTGTAGGACCAGCACCTCGTCGCAGAACGTGGTGGCCAGGTTCAGGTCGTGCAGGGCGACGACCACACCCAGACCCGTCTGTCTCAAAGTTGTGAGGATCTCCAGTGGTGGAGATGTCGAGGTGGTTGGTGGGTTCGTCCAGCAGCATGACCTGCCCCACCTGGGCGAACGCCCGGGCGAGGTGTATGGAATTGCTCGAACTCGACTGAAGACTGTTATCCCAGCGACGAGTGTGGTCGAAGCTTCTTGTGGAACACCTCGATCCAGCGGGCGACCTCAGTGCGGGTTTCGGCTCGGGTACATCCAGCACCTGTGGAGCCTCTCGTAAGGTGATTGGCCGATAGTTACTACCGCCGGATGGTGTCGGCGGGGTAGCGTGGTGAGAACAAAATTTCACCGAGACCTGTCGCACGACATTTCGCATCGCAATTCCGGTTTAACAGGGAATCTGAGTGGATCTGCCTCGTGGCGCTGGTTGAAGCAAGGATGCGACAACTTGGAAGCGCTGATTTTCCTGAGGGGCTGCGGCTGTGAATCTCAGGGTGGGTGGTGCGCCGTTGGACTCGTGCGTGCTGGACCCGTCTGATGTGTCCCGTGCGGGATAGTTCGTTGTCCTGTTTCGATGGTAGGTCTTAAGAAGAGGATGAGGAGACTCCGGTGAGGTTCAAGAAGATGTTGGCGACGACGGCCTCGTTGCGACGATGTCGTGTGGTCAGGCTATGATTCCTGCTTCGGCCGTCACTGTTCCCGAGGATGCGTCGGTTCCGAGTCTCGTACAGGATGATGTCGATCTCCAGGCTGTGGAGGCTGAGGTTACAACCATTTTTGAACGCTATCTTCAACAGGATTCTGAGGGCAGGTGGAGCGTCAATGTAGAGGCCGTCCGGCAGGACGGGCACCGAGGCCGATCTGCAGCGTATTGCGGAAAGGTTCATGCCGATCGGGACGTATGTGTTCCCAGGCTCGGAGGGACAAGGACGCAGGAGGGAAGGGCGCGAGTCCCCAACACCAGTTCGGCAGCTGGGAGTGGGGCAAATGCGTGCTCGGTGCTCTCGTCCCTACTTTCGAGCGGTGGTCACGAGCTATGCAAAGGCTATCTTTCCTTGTTGGCCAAGGGCAGTGTGCCAAGGTGGTGTCGCACCTGATTCGGGTAGTCGGGCCTGCTGGCCTGAAAGAGGACTGAAGGCGGTGGGCGGAACCGTCGGGTTGATCGGGTTACCTCCGCTGGTGCAGCTGCTTGGTGCGCCTCCCCGTGGGCGTAGTGATGGATGATACACAACCCGGTACGCGAGAGAAGGCAATCGCGTACTTTGCCCTGTGTACGTTTCGGCTGGGCCTGGTGGGGCTGGCTTTCTTGGCTTTCTGGTTGTCCACCTGGGTTTCCCTTGAGACTGCGGGGATAATTGCTGGCCTGATGGCAATGGTTGTGCTGGGAGGCACGGCATATGAAGTCTTCATATCTCGTGCTGATAGTGCGCAGCTTCCGTACAAGATCATTGTTTCTCTCCTGATAGTGGCTGCCATAGTTCTGCCCGTGTGGGGGACCGAGAAATTCTGGCCTGCGCTGACCTCGACCCTGCTGGTGTCCGGACTCATAACAATGCGCCGACCCGGGGGATAAGGTTCATAGATAGGCTGATCTCACTTCCCGGTGCGACACGAGCAGATGAGTTACTAAGAGGGCTTTATGATGGTCAGTGGACATGTCGACAGACGTGAGAGAACGAGTGCCTATGCGATTGTGGGTGCCTTCTGGTTGACGGTTGGTGACCGTGTTCTTCCCCGGATGCGGCGCTCTACGCGGACTGGGAGGACGTGACCCGGGTGGCGGTGGAGCAGCTGCGCAGGTTCAACGCCACCACCCCTGACGATCCGGAGTTGCGTCGTCTCGTCGCAGAACTGTCCGCCGGGGATGATGTTTTCGCGTATTGGCGGCGCCAAGCTGTTGCGGCACCCGCTGGTGGGGAGCTCGAATTCGAATGGTCTGCTGCTGACCTGGAACGCTGACCGGGGATGCAGATCATCGTTTGGACCAGCGACCCGGCTCGGCCTCCCGAGAAAGCGCCTCGCCCGGTTGAGGATACTGGCGTGAAGCAGCGCATCCGCAACAGCCTTGCCAGCGTGATGGAGTGCGGAAGGTGGCTGAGTCGGGTGCGATGTAGTCACCACCCGCGGAACTCTCTCGTGAGTGATTGGTTGGTAGTTACTGCATGCTGGATGGTGCTGGTGGGGTAGCGTGACAGGAACAAAAAGTTCACCGAGGCCTGTCGCGTGGTGTTTCCGCATCGCAGTTATTGGTTTGACAAAGGGGGTCTGAGTGGATCCGCCTCGTGGTGCTAGCCGGGGTAGGGGTGTGACAACCTGGAAACGCCGGAGTCCCTGGGGTGTTGCGGCTGCGGATCTCAGGGGTGGGTGGTGCGCCGTTGGACTCGTGCGTGTGCTGGACCCGTTCGATGTGTCCGTGCGGGATAGTTCGTTGGGTTCCGTTTCGATGGTAGGTCTCAAGAAGAGAGGATGAGGAGATTCCGGTGAGGGTCACGAAGATGTCGGCGACGACGGCCTCGTGCAGGATGATGTTGATCTCCAGGCTGTGGAGGCCGAGGTCACAACCATTTTTGAACGTATCTTCAGCAGGGGTTCTGAGGGCAGGTGGGCGTTAATGCGAGGCCGTCCGGCAGGACGGGGCGCCTGAGGCCGATCTGCAGCGTATTGCGGAAGGGTTCAATGTTCCGATCGGGAAGTATGTGTTCCCGGGTTCGGAGGACAAGGGAGCAGGCGGGAAGGGAGCAAGCCCCCAACACCAATTCGGCAGCGGGGATGGGGCAAATGCACTAACATCGCGGTTCCCGGTGCGGGAACCATGCTCATCGACGGTGCTATCAGGGGTCTTCTGGCAAAGGGGAAGTATGCTCAAGTGGCTTCTTGGCTCCTGCGCGTGGTTGGCCGGTCGGCAATTCGGGGTGGCGCAATCGGCTTGGTGGCTTCGCTTGCCGCGGCAGCAGCCTGGTGTTCTACGTCGGTTGCATCATGAAACAATCCGGTCTGCCAACAAGGGAACTGCGACAACGGCACTTCCCACAGGTTGTCATCTTCATTATCTGCATGGTATTTCTCCTGGCCACCATCATGACGGCAATCTCGTGGATCACGATTCCGCGTGCGACAATCATGGCATCCGTGCTCATCGTAGGACTGACTGCCGCGATGGCATACAAGACCTTTGTAGCGCAAAACATCGCGTACAGCACGAATTTCACTATCGTTTGCTCTCTGATCTTGATGGCTGGTATCGCTGGAGCACAATGGGGAACAGAAATTTATGCCGCACCATCGCTACGCTCATCGGTTTCTGCCGATTATGACCATTCGCCAGGCCAGATCCACATCCTCTCAGTTCGACCCTGACGCTCTGCCTTTCGGCCTGATGGCCTCGGCAAAACTTCTCACACCACAAGATCAGCGGATCATTGCCTAAAGCCTATCCATGGAGTGGTGGCGGACGGGACACCTGAGCCCGATCAGCAGCGTATTACGAAAAGGTTCAATGAGGCTTATTTAACAGACAGCGTGCCGGCCAGGAAAAACCCCGGTAAGCGCACGCTCAAAGAGAGTTGTGAACAAGCCCTCTGAAGCTATCAGACCATGTCCAAGACCATCAACGCCTAAGATTTAGGTGATCCTCTTCCTCGCCCTGACCCTTTCACGCAAATCTCCCCACGAAGGAGCCGATGGGTCTGCGGGTCCAACTCAAGATAGAGATCAAAACCGACGACGACCTTTGCGAAGACAGCTACGGAAGAATTCTCTTGAAGACGCCCTTGCCGCGAGAAGATGTTGTGGATATCAAAAGCACACTGAGCGCGAGAGTTCGTTGCAGCCTTGGCTGAATATAGATCAGCCGCATGAACACACACGAAATGGCTGCCGCTGAAACGCAGCCCATCGGAGCCTTGGGGCAGACCCACATCGCATTCTGCATGATGAAGGAGCGAACCAAGGAACTCTTCAACGACAAAACCAAGGGACCCATGGATGAGGTCATGAATCTCGCCACCACGACCTCTCGGTTCGACGGCTTTTGGCCGCGCATTTGTTGCGAGCAGTGGTCCTGCTAGTACGCCGGCGGAATTCGATGACATCGAACGCGCAGGCGCTCGACCGCCACGTAGACGTGAACAAGGTCCGACCGCCTGACTGGCAGGTGCGCTCCTGTCTCACATGGCCGCGGACGCTGCACTCCAGCTGGACGACCATGCTTCACCACTGGGAATTGCCGTCCCGCAGAATCTCCCCGACGGGGCAGTGGGCGATACACTCGTTTACCGCATTCTGGTATGAAATGGGGTGTCGCCAACGTGGACGAATGGGTGGCAACCGCCAAGGCCCGGGGGATCGCCCCCTCAGCGACGTGGCGGATGCAGAACGCCCCACAAGTCTTCGGATCTGGGCGGCCTCAGCACGTGGCGCAATGCATCCCGATCTACTCCACACAACAGGAGGAAGACACCAAGGAGAGATTGCAGGGACTTACCGCCTGTGACAATGTTGGACGTTTGGCGATGGCGGATCAGGGCAGCCCCGAGAAATGCAGCCTCGATTCAACTTTCGCCTACTATCTGAGCTCTGTTTGGGGAATTCAAATGACGACCAGAATCGCGTGTCACGGCATCACGAAGTCGTATGGCGAAAACGTCGTGCTCAAAGATCTCGATTTCTGGGTCGACGCCGGCGAATTGGTGACGCTCGTGTCGCCGTCCGGCGGTGGGAAAACCACCTTGTTGAACATACTGGGTGGTTTGACCACGGCGGATCAGGGCGTCGTCGAGGTGGCGGGACAGGACCTCAGCCAGTTGGACGAGGACGGTCGGGCCAGCCTCAGACGCCACGCGATCGGCATCGTCCACCAGTCGAGTTACCTGTTTCCCTGGCTCTCGGTGAACGAGAACCTGGAGATCGCTCCCGGCTCCCGCGCTCCCGCCTCGTGGCTCGCGGAGGTCAGGAGAAACCCTAGGGATCGACGAATTCCACGACCAGAGATCAACAAGCTCTCCGGCGGGCGGCGACGCCGGGTGTGCATCCTGAGGGCCCTGCAGATGGAGGCGGAGGTCCTGTTGCTGGACGAACCGACCACGGGCCTCGACGACCACCTGGCCTCCTGCGTCCGGCGGGCGTTGCGGGATCTGGCCGATCGGGGCTGCGCGGTCGTCGTCGCGACCGACGAGGAGGCCATCTCAGCAGCGGCGGATCGCGCGGTTGCTCTCCGCGGAAGGAGGACCATCCTATGAGCACCTTCGCCCTGGTGAGACGCAGCCTGGCCAGGACCGTGCGGCGGCACAGGTTGATCGCGGTGCTGGTGCTGCTCCTGGTGTTGGCGACGGTTGTCCTGTCCTGGCTGGCCCGAGGGGCCACGCAGTTTTCATCCGAGGATTGACGGAAAGCCTCGGAGCCAGGAGATCGAGGTCATTCAGGGGCTGCAGCAGGCCGGACAGTCCACCGCTGAACACGGACGCGGTCAAGCAACTGGGGGAACTGGACGGTGTGGAGCACGTGTTCCCGTCGGGCATCTCGGGAATCGACCCGCCCGCGGACATCGCCGATTCCGAGGACGGCGCGGGGCCGTGGTGGCTGACCCCGCAACCCGTTCGACGACCGAATGAAGGACGCCCACGGCGATCCCGCCGCTTTCCCGGAACCCGGCGGATGCTGGTGCCGGACACACGAGAAACCTGGTGGGAAAGACGATCGAGGTCAACGTCACGCGGGCGGTCAGTTCCACCAGCGGAACGGGCGAGGCGAAACAGTTCGAGGTGATCGGCACCTACGACCCGGCAACCATCCAGGGGGAGCCCCCGGATGCGGTGTTCATCAACTCCTCCCAGTTCAACGAGATCCAGGCGGCAGCACTGCCACCGGACACGCCTCCCTACAGCTCCATCTACCTCTACGTCGGGGACGTGAACGACGTCGCGAAGGTGCAGAAGTCGGTGGAGGACCGGGCTACGGCACCCGCAGCGCCATCGGCTCCGGGATCCAGCTCGACAGGGCCCGGCAGGGACTCGCGGTGGCCTCCGTGCTGGTGCTCTTCGTCACCGTCCTCGGGGCGCTGTTCGCGGGCACATCCGTGGCGGGAACGTGGATGACATCGCGCATCGAGGAGATCGGGTTGTTCAGGTCCCTGGGGTGGACGCGGCGGGCGATCGTGAGGTTCTACCTGCTGGAAGCCCTCATCTTCGCGCTGTGCGTCTCGGCCATCGGGGTGCTTCTGGGCGTCGCGGTGGTCATGGCACTGGCGGCGCTGCCGTCCCTGCTGACGTCGGTGGCCGGCTTCAGCATGGATCCCGGGGCGTTGCTGGCCCAGGCGTGGGTGGTAGCGGTGCCACTGATCGCCGTGCCGCTCGGTTTCATCGCCGGAGCGGGTCGCAGGGCCGCCACGCTGCTGCGCGTCGACACGGACACGCTCCTGCGTCAGATCTGATCCAAGACCCCGGACGCCCTCACCGTGGTTTCGACACGGGACCGCTCCTTCGCCGCAACCCGGCTCAACCAACTTCCACGTCTCCAAGCTGGTTGAGCCAGCACGTGAGCGCCAGTAAACGGCTGAGTCGAAACCACCCCCGGCAACCCGGGAACGGTCACCATGGTTTCGACACACACGACGCCGTCGCAGCGCGGCCCAACCAACTTGCGGGGCCGGGAAGCGATCTCTATCGCCATCTTCCGGTGCCGAACAGACCCCGGACGACCTCCCGGGTGACGGTGCGGATCACCCTGCATCAAAGCCGCGGCTGGCAATCCGTTCCACCGCCGAGGTGCGACCACGACCCGATCCCGACGACCGCCCGAGCGTTCCGCCTGACGCTGTTCCTTCTCCTCCTGGGCGCGGCGTTCGGCCTCGGCCTTCTCCGCCTCGGCGCGCTGCCGTTCCTCCTCGGCTGCCTTCGCGCCGGCCTCCAGTTTCGCGGTGAGGATCTCGTAGGCCGACTCGCGGTCGATAGCCTGCCCGTACTTCGCCATCAGCGGCGAGGCCGCCACCGCCTGCTGCATCGCGGCGGCGTCGGTGGGTTGCATCGACGTCTCGGGGGCCCACAGCCGGGTCCAGGCGACGGGGGTGGGTGAGCCCTTGGGGTTCATGACGGTGACGATCGCCTCGCCGATCCCGAGGCCCTGCAGCACCTCCTCCAGGTCGTAGCCCGACTTCGGGTAGGTCGACTACCGTCGCCTTCAGCATGGCGTCGTTGGGGGTGATGGGCGCGCAGCTGATGCTGCACGCGGCTGCCAAGCTGCGCCAGGACGTCCTCGGGCACGTCGCCAGGGGTCTGGGTGACGAAGAACACCCCCACCCCTTGGAGCGGATCAACCTCACGGTCTGGGTGATGGAATCGAGGAAAGCCTTGGATGCGCCCTTGAACAGCAGGTGCGCCTCGTCGAGGAAGAACACCAGTTTCGGTTTGTCGGCGTCGCCGATCTCGGGAAGGGAACCGAACAGGTCGGCCAGCAGCCACATCAGGAAGGTGGAGAACATCTCGGCCGCGACGCCGGATCGGGCAGCTCCAGCGAGTGACACGATGCCGCGGCCAGTCGGAGGCGGTGCGCAACAGCTCCGCGGCTCAAACTCGGGCTCGCCGAAGAACACGTCGCCACCCTGCTCGGAGGCGCGACGAGGTTGCAGCAGGATCACTCCGGCCGTGGCGGCGGACACCCCGCCGATCTCCTTCAGCTCGTCCTTGCCGTCGTCGGAGGTGAGGAACTTTCAGCAGCGCGACGAGGTCATGGTCGCAGCGGCGGCGAGCCGTTGTTGTCGGCGTGGTAGAACGACCAGCCCGAGGGAGCTCTCCTGCACCTCGTTGAGACCCAGCACCTTCGACAGCAGGACCGGGCCGAACGACGAGACCGTCGCCCGCACCGGCACGCCGGTGCCCTGCCCGCCGAGCGCCAGGAACTCGCATGGCGCGGCCTTCGGCTCCCACGGCTGACCCTGCGCCTCGACCCGCGCCGTCAGCTTCTCGCTGGCGGCTCCCGGGGAGGCCATGCCGGACAGGTCGCCCTTGATGTCGGCGGCGAAGACGGGCACGCCCGCCTTGCTGAGGGCCTCGGCCATCAGCTGGAGGGTCTTGGTTTTGCCGGTGCCCGTGGCCCCGGCGACGAGCCCGTGCCGGTTGAACATCCCCAGCGGAATGCGGATGGGGGCCTCGACCACCGGACCCCCGTCGATCGAGCACACCGAGCTGCACCGCGTCACCGTCGAATCCGTAGCCTGCCTGAATCGTCGCAACCAGTTCTTCACTCACGCCCCTAGCCTGCCATGCCACTCCCCCAAACGCAGCGGACAACACCTCCCGGCACGGCCTGGTATGCCGTCGTATGCGCGCGAGGAACTATCCGACACCGGAGGTGGCTAAACTGACCGCGTGATCTTCAAGCGTGTCGGTGATTCCGGCCCCTACCCGGACCACGGCTACGTCCAGAAGCAGTGGGCCGCCATCGCTCCGCATCAGGTACGGCTGGATGAGCTGGTCACGACGAAGCGCACTCTCGACCTCGAGGCCCTCCTGGAGGACTCCACGCTACAGCGACCTGTTCGCGCACGTGGTGTCCTGGCACGGTGACCTATACCTAGAGGACGGCCTCCACCGCGCCCTGCGGGCGGCCCTACAACAACGCCAGACGATGCACGCCCGCGTGCTGGAACTCTCGTGAGAATCTGAGACAGTGCGTATCTTCCGACTCCTCGCCACCCGGTCATGCTGATCGGGCTGCTGATCTTCCTGCTCTGGGGGCGCGAGCTGGGGGCTGGAGCGCCATGACGGCCCCTTCCCGGCCCGCCCCGACGCCGTGCGCGTATCGCAGAAATGCGGGTCGGTCGCCGAAGGACGTTTGACTCGGGTTCAACGGCGGCTCCACCGACGGCCTGGGGTCGACGGTGAGCCAGGCGCTGAAGACGGCAGGCTTCGAGGTCAGCAAGACCAAGAACACCGAGGAGCAGATCACCAAGACGATCATCCGCGCCGGCTCGAACAACGCCGAGGCGGCAAAACTGAGTGGCCAGCTACCGGGTGGAGCCGACCATGGAGACCGACTCCGCGTCGACGGCACCGTCGATATTGCTGATCGGCTCAACACTTCCAGGGCATGTCGGGTCCGGGCTGTCAGGGTCCCCGTCGGTCGGGACCATCTGCCTGGCCCCCAGCCCCTCACCGTCGATGAGAAAATGCTTGTGAGAATGGGTTTGCCGCCGTCTGGGACGACCCCGTTCTCCGATGCGCGCAGTCCAGCCGTGACGGGGAATGTGAAATTCACAGCGAGGAACATATAGTGCGCCGGAAGAAGTCGAATAACATCACCCCCGTGCGCGATGATTCCCGAAGCGGGCTCCGAGGACGCGGAGCACCAGAACATCGAGGTCCTGGAATGACCTCGTCTCACCCAAAGACCTTGTGATCTCCCTGCTGGTGGCGGTGGTGTGCGCCGTCGCGGCGGTGCTGCTGTCGTTGGCCGTCGGCGGGCAGACCCTCTTCTGGGGGCTGGGAGCCTCGGTCGTCGGCTTCACCGTGAACTGCTTCCTCGGGACCGCGAAGCGCGAGGTCAGCATCGTCGACGGCGCCGACTCCGCCGCCGGCGAGTACGCCACTGAAAGCGGTGCCAGTGACCCCGACCTCATTGTCATGATGCTGGCAGCGGTGCTCAGCGCCGTCGTCCTCACACCTTCAGTGGCTTCATCCCCGGCACCGACGAGACGAGCGTGCTGGCCCGTCACCCTCGCCATTGTGTTGGCCGGGGCGCCGCCGCAGGTGGTGCTCGCGTTCTTCATCTCCGCAATCGTCACGCTCAACCTGATGAACGGCATCCCGACGGCGCTGGTCGGCCTGCCGGGCGGGGTGATGTCGGCTCCGCTGATGGAGCACTCCTGTTCCTGCGCGGCAAGGGCCTGGCCTCGGACACGATCCGAAGATGGCCGTCGGCTCCACCATCGGAACCGTGGTCTCCATTCCCTGAGCTTCGCCCTGGCGGGGCACTGCTCGCGCCCCTCGCCGGCCCGATCAAGAGCCCAGACCAACATCATCCTCGCGGCCGGCGCGGTGCTCCTGGCGCTGCTCGGCAAGAATCGGATCCTCGCGCTCATCTCGATCATCCCGATGGCGATCCTGTTCCGGCGCTGCCGCGCTTTTATCACGCGGGCCGGGATCATCCCCGCCGAAGAAGGTGAGCATCTCCCTTCTTCCCAGGGGATCACAGTGAGTCCCATGCTCATCACCTCACGGGCTGCTCAACGCCAAGCGCCGCGAGGGCTCCCCCATGGCGGCACACCAAGACGACGCTGCTGCGCTCGGCTTCGAGTCCCACCAGCTGATGCCGGGCGCCTGGTCACCCAGTCCGAGGGATGGTGGAGCGCCGGCATGGCGGCTGCATCACGCCCTGTTCGGGTGCTCAGCCCGTCGGCCTGACCTTCCTGCTGGGCGAGGCGTCTGTCGCGCGTACAAGGAGGATCGTCCAGCGCCGCGCGCGGTCACCGTGATGAGCGCGCTGGACGCACTCCACCTATCTCGCCGGCGTGATCATCCCGCTGGTCGCGCTGGGCATCCCCATCTCGGGGGTCTCCGCCGGACCCGCGGGGCCGCTGTTCAACGCGCCCCTGTCTCACAGCCTGAGAACAACCTGCACCACCTGCCAGCTGCCCGAGTTCATCCTGGCCGTGACCGTGGGCGCGCTGATCTCCGTGATCACCTACGTGATCGCCGTGCGCTGGTCGTCGCAGATCACCTACTTCGTGATGCGGCGCATCCCACACGAGGCGGTGCTCGCGCTGTTCACGGCCTTCATCCTGCTGCTGGCCTACATCGACGCAGGCATCGAACATCTTCGGTGCTGCTCATCGGCGTGGTGTGGGGACGCTCAACCGGCTGGGGGTCAACTACGGCGTGCAGTTCATGACTTTCACGCCGCGGCATCGTCGCGGCGCTCGCGGCCCTGTCCTGACGTGCTCAGCCCGCTGACCGGCGGGCGAGCTGTGTCCGAGCTCCACGCCGAGCAGGCGCGCCTGCTCGGCGGTGCGGCCCGTCACCAGGACGTCCGTATGGCGCAGCTGCTCGACGCTAGCCGCGCCCAGCAAGGTCATCAAGGGTGCGCACGTGCTCAGTCCACGAGCGCAGCTCCCGCCGGAGCGTGTTGGCCCCGTCAGCCACCAGGGTGCGCAGGAAATGCCCCGAGACACCGACGGCCCGGGCACCCAGCGCGAGCGCCCGCACGACGTCGAGGGGGTGCATACCCGCCGGAGGCCAGCACCGGCAGGGTGACGGGGTCGTCGCCACTCAGCGACTCCAGGAGGCACAGCACCGCCGACTGCCCCCAGCCGGTCAGGTAGGAGTAGTCGCGGTGGGGGCGCCGCTCGTTCTCGATGGCGATGAAGTCGGTGCCGCCGGCCGGCCACGTCGACGGCGTCGACACCAGCCTGCGTGAGAGTCGCGATCGTGCGGCGCGACAGCCCGAACCCGACCTCCTTAGCGACCACCGGGACGGGCACCGCGTCGGCGATGGCGGCGATGCGCCCGGCCCAGTCGCGGAAGTCGCGGTCGCCCTCCGGCATGATCAGCTCCTGCGCGACGTTGAGGTGGACTTGCAGGGCATCGGCCTGCAGCATCTCGACGGCGCGCAACGCCTGCTCCCCGGTGACGGTCGGGCCGACGTTGGCGAGCACGAAGGCGTCGGGGGCCTCGCGGCGGATGACCTGGAAGCCGTCGGCGCGCTCCGGCCCGCAGGGCGATGTGCTGCGACCCGCAGCGATCGCGACGCCCGCCTCGGCGGCCGCCCTGGCCAGGCCGGCGTTGACCTGGGCCGTAGCCGTCCCCAGTCATCGCGTGATGAGAACGGCACCTCCCAGCGCACCCCGCACACCGTCGTACCGGTGTCGGCGAGCCCGGTTGCGGTGCCTGGAAGGGCGTGGTGCATGAAGGACACATCATCGAAAGCGTTGGGCCGCTCCTGGCCGTGCAGGCGCACCGCCAGGTCGAGGTGCTCGTCCTTGCGCACGGCGCGCTCCGACGCGGTGGGCTCGAAGCTCATGGGGTGGCCTCGCCGTGCGGAAGTAGATCTCGACAGGTCAGAGCTGGATGCCCGCCGACCCCAGGACGCGCACATGGCGGCCACGTCCGTCTCCGGGCGGGCACAGGGCGATGCCGCAGTCCCGCCACCGCGCCGGGCTCTTGGCATTGCCCCGCACTGACGGGCGATCTCCACGAGCCGCCGCAGCTGAGGGGTCTCGATGACGATCCCGCTCGTGCGGCTGAGATCTGACAGCAGCCGCCGGTTCTCCTCGATCTGACGTCCGATCTCCTGGGCGTCGTCGCCCTCCAGAGCCTGGATCAGCGCGCTCAGGCAGCTTTCGCTGCCCCGCAGGAACGCGGCGTAGGCGGCGTCGTGGGATCCGCGGGTGTGGGCCTGGACGCCCGCCACCAGCCGCGGGGTGGACGCGGGAGCCCCGGTCCAGCCCACGCGCAGGTTCAGGTCCGGCGACGGCAGGCGGCGGATGCTCAGGTAGGGCCAGTCCATCCGCACCAGCTCCCCGACGCTCGTGTGGGCGCGCAGCTGGTGCAGCCACCAGCGGTCGGGTGAGGTGTAGCTGACCCATCCGGGTGAAGGCGCTGGCCCGCGATGTCACCGCCGGGAGCCCGATGGGTTGCACGGCCTCGCTGGCAGCGCGCAGCTTGTACGCAGCCAGGTCGTCGAGGGGCGGGTTGTAGAACCTCGCCACGGCACGCACCGTGGCTCGCGTCACCACGCCGACGAGGACCCCAGGCCAGGTTGCGCCCGCTGCCGTCGTCCAGCTCACGGAGACGTCCAGGTCAAAGAACCGCAGCGGGACCACCCGCCTCGCGCACCAGCTGCTCGACAGGGCGGATCGCCGAGACTCACGCCAGTCAGTCGAACTGCTCCTCGACCTCCACCATGCGCCGTCCTCCGGACGCCGGGTACCAGGCTAGGGAGCGGGTCTGTACAGAGCGGAGCTGAGCGGCCGCGCGTGCTCAGCGGGTGTGATGCGCACGGTGATGAACCGGTCGACCGCGACCAGCACCGCCCGGTGACCGGGCTCGACGACAGCGTACTCCCCGGCGATGTCAGAGCTTCCCGGGCGCGCTCTGCGAGATCACGAGACGGCCTCCCCGCTGCGCACCCCGGCACCTGGGTGGCGGAGCGACACCGCCGCACCGGGGACGCGCTCCCGCAAGGCGGCGGCGACCTGCTCCGCGCTGCTGCCCTGGGTGAGACCTTCACGTTCGGCCAGCGTCGATGGTCGCCTCAGGCGGGAAGGCCCTCGTCGCGCAGGGCGCGGACGGTGCAGCACCTCGACCGTGCGGGGCAGCCAGTACATGATGCCGGGACGGGAGGTGAGCATCGCGGCGTGCATCCCCAGGGCGTTGGCCTCGACGACCTCACCGAGACGCGGCAGGTCGCCGGAGCGCACCGCCGCCAGCGCCACGCTCAGGTCCTGGCGGGCTGGAGGCGACCCAGGCGGGTAGAGCTGGCGAGGTGCGCATAGTCCGCGCATGGCCTGCGTGCTGCCGATGGTCTTGTGCTGCCGGAGACCCGGCCGACCATCGCCAGGTCGGGGTCGGCGACGGGCTCCGCGTAGGAGTCTTCGTCGTCGGTGCCGGCGTTCCACAGCACCAGCCCGCCGAAGATGGATCGCGCCGCCGAGCCGGGCTGCGGCGGGCCAGCCGGAAGCGCCCGGTCGTCGAGGTCCAGGCCGGCCGCACGTGAGGCGGCGGCGGCGAGCGCGGCACCGGCGGCGGAGCTCGCCAGGCCGGCGGCGGCGGCACCGTGCTGGCGGAGGTGACGCTCGCCCTCGCGCTCTGGCCCGCCACGCCGCGGACGAGGGTCGAGGAAAGCGGCTCACCCGGGCCAGCTCGGTCCCGCTGGGAGACGCGCAGTTGATGGTCACCGTGTCCTCGCCTGCGGGCCGCCGTCGAAAACAGACCGTGGTGGTCGTCCAGGTGTCGTCGAGGGTGAGGGACAGGCTTGAGGTGGTGGGATGGTCAGCGACTCGTCCGCCTTGCGACTTGATCAGGGCGATGTTGGTGTTGGCGCTGGCTGTTGCGGTGGGTGTCACTCAGTTACCTCGCTGATACGCATCTGGTAGGTCCATGTGGGTGAGCCCGCAGCCAGGAGGGCGGCGCGGATGCGGTCTGCCGTTCCGGCGCTGTCCGCCAGCGCGATCATGCAGCCGCCAAAGTCCTCCGCCGGTGAGCTTGGCGCCCAGCGCCCCGGCCTGGCGGGCGGCGTCGGTGAGCCGGTCGAGGACCGGCGAGCTCAGGCCGAGTTCCCGCAGCACCGCATGCTGGTTCATTGCGGCCCCGAGCGCGGGGCGTCGCCGTCGCCCAGCTGTGATCGCCGTCTGCGTGAGCGCGCCGAGAGTGTCGATGAGCGGGCCGATGGCCGCGGTGTCGGCCTCGTAGCGCTGGCGCAGTCCGCCGACAGCCTCCCGGGTGCTGCCGTGGACTCCCGAGTCGGCGATGACGAGGTGCGCACGGCCGATGCGCTGGCTGAGGAACCGCATCTCACCGCGTGGAACCGTATCGGCGAGGGAGAGCTGGTGGCTGCCGCATCCAGCCCGGATGGTCTCCCGTGCGCGACCTGCTCGGCCAGCTGCGTGAGCGCGAACAGCTCATCAGCGAGGCGGCGCGCTGGCAGGCGTCAGGACCGCGCGGATGACCGCCCCGCCGCCGCGGCCGACGACCCCAGCCCGCGCTCGTGGGGGAAGTCGCTGTGGGTGGTGATCTCAAAGCACTGACCGGGACACCCCGCGAACTCCCGGGCTGCGTCGAACGCGCGCACGACGCACGCGAAGTGTGATCCACTCTCGTCCATGGGGCCGTGATAGCCGAGGCTGTTCAGCGTCGAGGGGCCGGAGACGGGGGTGGCGGTCGCCTACATCTGCAGGTCGTGGAGCGGGACGGCGACAGCTGGGTGCCCGATACGACGGAGTACTCGCCCAGCAGGATGGCTTCTCCCAGGTGCAGTCCCTGCCCTTGCGAATGGGGGAATCTGTCATGTCTTTCCTTGCCTGTGGCCGGGAAGCGCGGGGATGGCGGCCTGGACTGGGTGAGGCATCGCCTGGTGCGCCATGTCGCTTTCCAGCGCGCGGTGGTGCTGCCGACCCCGTCGCATTAACGTTTGCTCCTGCGCGGATGGTTCCCTACAACTGATAATTCTCAGGCTCGGCTATGGGGCGTGATTGAGCGTATCGGTCTGGTCTGCGCAGCCGCAAACTTTGTTCAGCCCTGGCTATGGGTAACGTGGTGGCTGCCCCCTCTCTAACAGAGAGCACCTCGCATGCCAGATCCTGAGCGATCACCGAGCGCCCCTGCCAGTCGGCTCGGCACGATCCGCCTGCCCTACCGGCGCTACCGGGGCACCGGGACCGCACGCGGCACCTGCTTCTTCCTCGGCGGCGGGCCGAATGAGCAACCTCAGCTTCAGGCCTCGAGGCTGGCTCCGACCTCATGGACGTCGTCGTGCTGGAGTATCGCGGATGGGCAAGTCGGCACCGGTCCTGCGGTCCCTCACTTCCTCAAAAGCGGTCCTTAAGCCTGTGAAGAGACCGAGCCTGGCCGGTTCCGCCGCCGTCGCCGACGACCTGGCGCGAGGTTCGCGGACCCGAGGTCGCAGCGGTGTTCGACGACTTCGGCTGACGAGCATGGCCGACGACCTGGAGGCGCCCGCCGCAGCTCGGCCTGGGGCCGGTGCTATCGTCGCGCAGTTTTGGGACCCGGGTGGCGCAGGTGATGAGACCCGTCACCGCGCCTCGGTGCAGGGGTTCTGCTCACCGGGCTCGAACACCGCCCCGGGGCTGATCTGGTTTCCCGACGAGATCCAGGCGGTGTGGCGGCGGTGGCTGGGCACGCAGGAGGCCGAGAATACGATCGGGGCGGAGGTCGCCGCCAGGCTGCTGGACGGCTGGAGCCGGCGGGGCCGTTGGAGCGCGTCGGACTCCCGGGCTCTGGTGACGGCCTTCATGCGCCTTTGGCCAAAGCACCCGGCAGCGTGTCCTGCGCACCATGCTCGCGGCGCGCAGCGCGGCCCGAGTGCCGCCTGGTGGCTCATGGCCCGGCTGTACTCGCCGGTGATGCGGATGACCTTCAGCTGGCCCGCCTTCTTCGTGACAGGCTATGTCGTCGACGGGGATCCCGCCGCCGTCGCCCGCGCGGACGCCCAAGGGGGAGCGGCCATGTTCCAGAGCCCGTCGTCGCTGCTGTTCAGCGGCCTCGACGGCTTCTTCGAGGCGGGCGGCCGCCGCGAGGAGGTCGCTGCCATCGACTACGCCAACACCCCTGCTGGTCTCCGGGGAGTTCGACACGTCCACGCCCGCCAGAGCGCTGGCCCGCCGAGTGCCGGAACGCCACAAGGTCGTGCTGCCGGCGCTCGACACCGACTCACTGGCCCGCGGACACCGGCGCCAGCTGGCTGCGGCACCTCGGCGGAGCTGCCGCCCGTCGCGGGGTAGTGCAGCGGCGTCTATGGCTGCGAGGACAGCAAGCGCGCAGACATCTGCCCGTATAGTGACCCCCATGTCAGCAGCCCTCTGCCGGCCTGAAGGCCACCATGCGTCCCCGTCACCTGGTGATGATGATGCTCGCGGCGATCGGGGCTGGTGCGTGAGCTCCGGTGTCGGCATCGCGCCGCCGGCCCCGCTGTGCTGCTGGCCTACCACGATCTCGGGGCCGTCATCCTGGCGGGTGATGCGGATGCTGGCGAGATGGTCGCCGCCGATCCGAACCGGGCGTTCTCCCTACTACGCGGGCAAGGCCATGGGCCAGCCGCGGCGTTCACGCGCTGGGGTGGCTGTGGTGGATCGAGTTTTGCCTGGTGGTCGCCCGCGGGCGTTGGCGGCCCGCACGCAGTACCTGAACGGCATCTTCCCGTCGGTGGCCCGTGGGTGTTCGCGCACGATCTGCGATGGTCGCGTTCACGCGGGCAATCTCGATGCACGTCGGCAGCTTCAGGGAGCTGGAATTCTGGTTCGCGCAGCATCAAAAGTGGGAGTTCGTCGTCGGGTTCCTCATCCTGACACCGCCTTCCTGCTGGGCCTCACCGCCGGGACTTCCCAGGGGCTGCACAACATCGTCGACGTGCCGTTCATGCCGAAGGGGTCAGCGGGGTCGCGGGGCGCTGCTGGTGATCTTCGCGTTCCGGGGGATCGAGCTGATGCTGTCGCCGCCGCTGAGACGGCGGACCCGCAGCGCAGCGTCGCCAAGGCCGTGCGCACCATCTTGTGGCGCATCCTGCTGTTCTACATGGGGGCGGTGACCGTGATGCTGCTGGTCCTGCCCTGGGACAGCCCCGAGATCGAGCAGGCCCCGTTCGTCGCCGTGCTGAACGCGGCGGGGTTCCCGGCTCTGGCCGCGGCGATCGCGGTCGTCATCATCATCGCCCTGCTCTCCTCGCTCAACGCGAACCTCTACGGCGCTTCACGGATGATCTTCTCCCTGGCCGAACGCGGCATGGCGCCAGCCGCGCTGCACCGCACCAACTCGCGCGGGGTGCCGGTCAGCAGCGTCCTGGCGACGTCGGTGTTCGGTTTCGTCGCCGTGGCGCTCAACTATTTCTGGGGCGACGCGGTGCTCAAAGAAACGCTGAACATCGTCGGCTCGACCCACGTCCACCTGGCTGGCGATCATCGTCTCTCACCTGGTGCTGCGGCGCCGGGCTGAACGCAAAGGCACGGACCTGCCGCTGAAGATGTGGGGCTTCCCCTATCTGTCCTGGCTGACCCTGGCGGCGCTGCTCGGCATCGTCGTCCTCGGCTTCACCGTCCCGGAGGTCGCAGCACAGCTGAGCGCCACCTTCCTGCTGACCGCGGCGCTGTTCGTCGTAGGCTGGCTCCTGGACCGGCGGCGCATCTCCTCCGCGACATAACCCAACCGGCCGCCCGTGCTGTGAAAACGGACTATACGAACAGAAGAACTGCTCGACGAGATCGAGAATGCCAAACAACGGCGAGGACCCGACCCCATCGCCACCATCACAGACCAGCACTGATAGAGGTTCAAAAGCCCTCTTGGGAATCAAGACTGCCGAAAACCGTCGAGCGGCCGTCCAGCATGCCCGTACCGCCGGGTGCTCCTGGCAGGCGAATCGGCGACATCATCGGCATGACGCGCCAGGGAGCCATGAAACGTTGTCGCGTGACTGGAGGACCCGGTACTTTCGTGAGCAGTGGTGGCAACTGAGCGACAATAAAATCAAGCCCCGGCGTTTGCCGAAGCTGCTGCGGTGACGGTGGGATTTAACCCACGGTGGCTTGCACCACACTCGCTTTCGAGGCGAGTCTCTGCCGCTCAGACACGTCACCGCCGATGCAGCGTATCCCAGACGGCCGTGGACCGTTCGGTTCGGCGTTAGTGCCGTGTGCCGGAGGTTCAGCGGGCGGCGGTCCCGGGGCGGATCACTGCACAAGGCAACCGAGTAAGACGACGCTGCCGGGGCGTACCGCGATGAAGGTGAACGCAGCAAGGCGCCGCGGGAAAACCAGCAGACAACGACAGCGACACGAGCGCGGCACCAGCAGGACTGGCTCGGCTAGATGGCGGCGACGGGCGCGATCGTGAACGACCACCCGGTCTGCGATCCCCGCTGCCAGGTCCTCGATCATCCCGGCGTCGTGGAGCTGGGTCCCGCCAGCTCTCCGGGATGCCGCTGCGGCCGTGACAGCGCCCCCGCCAGCTGCCTCGTAGATGGCCCCGACGGTGTCGGCGTCGTCGCCCAGGTTCACGGCCAGCAGCGCCCCGTCGAGGAAGGTGTCGGTCCTGGCCAAAGCCCACAGCGCCGCCTCCAGGCTGTGCAGGACGTATCCCGACGACGAGATCTCGTCGCGTTCCTTGACCCGGTAGGAGCCACGCAGGATCGTCGCCAGGTCGGGGTTGGTCACCTGCTCGGCCAGGTCGGCGGCCAGCACGTACAGCTCCGTGCGCGACGCCCCCTCGATGGCGGCCGCGATCAATCTGCCGTAGGCCCCGCACGCCTCGACACACTCGACGGCGGGATGGGTGGTGCGGGAACTGTCGGCGGAGAACCGTCCCGCAGCCTCGGGGTCGTCGCAGAAGGCCATCGCGACCGGCGCCAGGCGCATCAAAGACCCGTTGCCCGCGCTCATCCCACCGACCGTCCTCACGGTAGGGCTCGCCGGTGGCCCTCTCGAACTCCTCCAGGGCGACGCGGGTCCGGTTGCCGATGTCGAAACACCGGCCCGTGCTGCTGAGGTACCCGTCGCGGTACCAGCGGACGAACCAGGCCAGCTGGTCGCGGGGATCGTAGGTCCCGGTCTCGATCAGGCTCGCTGCGATGCACAGCGCCATCGACGTGTCGTCGGTCCACTGCCCGGGCGCGAGATCGAACACCCCGCCGCCCACCATGTCGGTGACGGGCGGGAAGGAGTCGCGGGCCTGAAACTCGACGGCGGTGCCCCAGGGCATCACCCACCGCCAGCCCGAGGAGACTGCCCAGCAGCGGTCGCGCCATGCGTCGCTGATCGCCATGCGCCTAAAGCCTAGGTGACATTCAGGCCATGGTTGAAGGCTGTCCGCAACAGGCGCAGGGAAGTCACCGGCGCTCCCCGAAGAACTCCGCCAAGAGGTCTTCGCACTCCGTCACGAGGCACCCCCGGGTGACGCGGGGCCGGTGATTGAGACGTGGATCGCGCACCACGTCGAAAGCGACGCCACCGCCCCGCGCTTTGTCGTCGAAGGCCCTGAACACGAGGTGAGCGATCCGGGCGGCGACGATCGCGCCCGCGCACATGGTGCACGGCTCCAGCGTCACCACCAGGGTGCAGCCCGTCAGCCGCCACCGCCCCGAGGGCTCGCGGCGGCGTCGCCGAATCGCGACCACCTCGGCGTGGGCCGTCGGGTCGCCCGTGAGTTCGCGTTCATTGCCTCCGACCCCGATCAGGCGACGCCGTCCGGCCCGAGGACGACGGCCCCGACCGGGCACGTCGCCGCGCCAGCCCGCGCGCGCGCCGGGCCGCGAGGGCCCGCCGCATCGCGGGTTCGAGCGTCGCGCCACGCTCAGGGGATCCTTCAGTCGTCGAAGGCCTCGACGGCCCGTTCGAACACCTCGTCGATCTTCAGGCGCCGCGCCACCTGCATCAGCAGCTCGTCGGAGTCCTCCTCGTAGTCGGTGGCGATGGCCTCCAGTTCGAAACCCCGCAACCCGGCGGCGGCGAACATCTCCATGTCCCCGATCGGCGGCCGGGTCGTCCTCCTCGTCGGGGATCTCCTCGCCCAGGTAGTCCACGACGTCGCGGGCGATGGGCCAGTCGTTGGCTGCGGTGGCGTCGCTGAGCACCACCTCCACCGACCCGTCCCCTCGACCCGGCAGATCACGAAGAACTCGCCCGCCACCGAGACGTACCCGTCCGCCCCGGAGTCGCCGGGCAGGCGGCCGAGCTGGCGGATCAGCTCGTCGAGGTCGTTGGCCAGGTCGAAGTCCATGGGCACCGCCGTCGCCTTGCCGTCCTCCCGGTACACGGCGACGACGAGGTCGATGTCGTCCTCACCTGCGTCCTCGAGGTCGTCGTCGTCGAAGAACTCCTCCTCCGAATCGTCGGCGGCGTCAGGTCGCGGTCATCCTCTCAGGTCAAAAGGGCTCGGCGTCTTCGTCAAAGGCGTCCACGGCTGATCTCCTCCCGGTCCTACGGAAACCCCATCCTTCCAGATCATTCGCTCTTCGAGGGACTCGGGCAATATCCGTTCCCCAAACCCCTCCGGTGTGTCGACAGTTAGGCTCGTGGAACTTCGCGTCATCTCTCATCCCCTCGTCGATCACAAACTGACGGTCCTGCGCAGACCGCAACACCGAACAGCCCATCTTCCGGCAGCCTCGTCGAGGAACTGGTGACGCTGCTGGCCTACGAGGCGCACCCGCGGGTGCGCGTCCACGAAACCGCCATCGAAACCCCCGTCGCCCCCGACCATCGGCACGAAACTGGACTCCCCGCCCCGCTGGTGGTTCCGATCCTGCGCGCCGGGCCTGGGAATGCTCGACGGCATGCTGCGTCTGGTGCCGACCGCCGAGGTCGGTTTCCTGGGGATGATCCGCGACGAGACGACCCTGAGCCCACCACCTACGCCGAACGCCTGCCCGCAGGACCTTTCCGGTCGTCAGTGCTACGTGCTCGACCCGATGCTCGCCACCGGGCGGGTCGCTGGGAGGCCGTAGAATTCCTCGTCGGTCGCGGCGCCGACGACATCACCTGCATCTGCCTGCTGGCGGCCCCCGAGGAATCGAGAGGATCCAGGCCCTGCTGGCGGACCTCGACGTCCCCTGCACCCTGGTGGTGTCGGCCGTCGACGAACGCCTCAACGAACAAGGCTTCATCGTCCCCGGGCTGGGCGACGCCGGCGACCGGCTGTACGGGCTGGCCGACTGAGGGCATCCCGCCTGGGGCAGGAGATCATCAAAGTCCACATAAAAACGAGGGCATCACTGCAAACACAGACCCGGGCACCTGATGTTCCTCAGGCACCCGGGTCCGGGAGGGGCACTCAGCCGCGAACCTGGTTCGCCATCTGGGTATCGGTCTCGCGCATGGCATTGGCCATGGAGCGCAGGCCCTGCGCAATGCCATCGAGTGACGAGATGGTGTTGGAAGCCGAGGTGGTGAAATTCTGGTACATCTCGTTGAACGCGCCTGACGCCTGGTCAGTCACGAAACCATTGGTGACCAGACCCTCAATACGGGCTTTCATCGCCTGCAACTGCTGGTGGATCTGATCCTTACTGACCAGAGCGCTGGCCTCGGACTCCATCGCGTCGTAGCTTACGTTGAGATTTGCCATTTCATTCCTTTCTGATGTGTGGGTTACATTTGTGTTTTTGACGCAGGGCCCCACCGTCCGTCGCCACACCTTGATACCGACCCTCGCCAACGGGATGGTTGCTCGGCTAATTCACCGGCCAGGAATACCCCCAGGGGCCAGAACACGGTAGCCAAGTGGTCGATTTCTCCACCAACGAAGTACAAGCACACGTCCCGTTGCAGCCCAGCGATACCCCGAGTGGTCGCAATAGCTCCGCGCACCACTGATTCCGGTTCATCAGCTGGAGCCACCACACGAGACGCACGGTACAAAGTGAATCGCTTTACATCGACAGTGTCATCCACGCTAGTGAACACGTGCAGCTGGATATCGACGAGCCCGCGGCATCTCTTGGCTTCGCCCAGCGGGCTCTGGAGAAGCATAGACCGTCACCAGGCAAGGTTCAGTACCTGGTTGCAGCAACGCGCAGCAGCCCACAGCCGCATCGGGATGCCAAAGACCAGCATCGGTTCAGCCGGTCCGACCAAACCCATTTCCTCCTCAAACCCAGCTGACAGCAGTTCTGGACGCACTGTTTCGAACCAGGCCTGCCAGTCGGACTCAGGCATCCCCTGGCGGCAAAGGGAGGATCGTCGGGTGACATCACTCATCGTCATCGTCCTCCCAGCTCAGCGTTCCACCAAAGCGTCAAAAGAATTCTCGACGGCATCAAGTGCCTCACCGGCCCCTCGGCCGGATCACAGCTCGCGACGCCTCCCATACGCATCCAGCGTTCCGGTTCGGCTCACCGATGATATAGCGGACCTGGCGCACAAACGTGTACGTTCCGCCGCCGCAGCCAGCATCTTCTTTTCGTCGGTGAGCTCCCGGACATCATCCGGGAGTATGTCGGCAGCTATCCAGGAGAGCGGATTTGGCGTCCTCTGGGATCCGCAGCTTGGCTCCCACCATGCCGCTCGGCTGTATCAAGGAGGTCTCACCTTCCCCGCTCGTAGCCATGGCAAGCACGGCCTCCATCGGATCGTCACCTATCTCCGTGGCGTCGAGGCCGGGTTACGATCATCGGCCGCACCACCCGAAGCCCGCGGATCCTCCACCGGTAGGTAGGCAGCCCAGGCCCCCCGCTCTGAGAGCGGCTCCAGCATTGAGAGCATGCGGCTGGTTACCCAGCCGGAAATCCTCACTCGGGCCACCTCATCGGAAATGTTGGAAAACATCTTTTCCGTGGCCTTTTTAACAGCCTTCGGCTCCACAGGGTCCAGCCTGATCTGCTCCCAATCACGGGGCAGCATACCTGTACTTCACCACGCACTCCTCCGCCTCCGCCTGCCGCCGGTGAAAAGCCGCCGCCCGCACCAAGGGGCTGGGGGCGATGTACCTTGGCGCTGTTTTTTGGAACAAACAGCCCGGTGACGGTGTCAGACGCCACTCCGATGCCCGTTTTGGCGGCCCATTTGATACCCTTGTCTGCGGCTTTGAAAGTACCCCAGCCCGCAGCGGCGGGCAGGAACTTCTTGAGGGCCTGGCGAGATTTTCTCCGATGAACGTGTCAGACGAGCAACGTACCCCTGGCTTGCTTCCGATCTTCCCCGCGATCTTATCGATCTTCTTCCCAGCGAACTTCTTCAAAGCAGCCCCGCCCACGGTCTTGAAAGCCCCAGAGATGTTCTTCTGCGAAGGATCGATGATTGCCTTGCCGACAGATACAGTGATATCGAAGGCTGTTTTGCACTCTGGTGGGGAAATTAACCGCCTCTGGGCCGCGAAACAAGCTGGAGCGCTGGAGCGAGCCCAGGAACAAACGCCAACACGAAGCTATCCAGGACAAGACAGATCTCATCCAAGTGTTCCCAGACCCATTGAGCAACTTTGCAGATGCCATTCCAGATTTTGCTGAAAATTGACTTGCAGCGATCCCACCAGGAATCTTCGAGGCCAGAGTCGTCGCTGATCTGCTCGATCTTCGCAGCGGCCCTCTCATTGGCTTCCTTGACTTTACTTACAGCAACCATAAGCTGCTTTAAAGATGTCTGAAAAATCAGCGTCTGCATTCTTCTATGCAACACGCGCGATTTCCATCTTCGCAGGCTTGGCGCTGTTGCCCAGGGTCCGAGGTTCATAGCCTCAACACCGCGGTTTTATGCTGTTGTTCCGCATGATCCTCCGGGCGAGGGCACTTTTGGGCCTGAGGGGCTCGCTCGCCCGACCTGCTGCTCCTCCTCCAGCACATTGGCGAATTCATGAAGGGCTTTTGGCCATGCCCCGGTAGCGGAGACCCGCGGCGACGCAGCCTCTCCGTAGCACAATGCCCTTCTCACCCAGCGCCTTGAAGGCATCTGGGGTGACTTCATCTGTGCTGCTGACTAATTTATCGACGGCGCGGGCAGCATCGTTGAGCTGATTTCCGGTGGTCTGCATCTGAGAAGCGCCGGAATGCACAGCCTCCGGGTTTCCCTTCGAGTCCTCGAGGGCTGCTTGAATCATGATGTTAGTGACATAGAAGACATGTCACTCCTCCCTCCGTCGTCCATGACTGCGTCGTTTCTCAGCACTTCTGCGGCTTCTCGCGTATCGCCTCGGGCGTTCACCCAGCACGTCCGGCGACGGCTCGCCCTCGGAGGCGAGCTTGCGGAGGCGGCGCCGCACCCATGGCAACCGCCATACCGCCCATCATCAGCGGGACGCCAGCCCGCGCCGGGGAGCCCTGCGGCTTCTCCTCCAGATCCGGCAGGTCCTGCTGCGGCGCTGAGGATGCCGTCGGTTCAGACGCAGTCTCCAGGCTCGGCAGATCAGTGCCACTCGGCTCTGCAGGGGCTGGAAGCCTGGGACGCCGTCGCGAGCGAGGGAAGCGTCAAACCCACCGCCGCCACCGCCTGACGAGGTCAGGGGCAGTCGATCCGTCCCTCGCCCCCAGCCCGGTGGCTCCGCCAAGATCCCCAGCAGGGTCTGAAGACGGCAGGGGTCCTGACGACGAGCCTCCTGGAGGCTGCTGTCTGAGAGATCTCCGGCGCCTTGACGTCCGCGATGTCCGCCAGGGACGTGGACTCACCATCATCCAGAGCCTTTCAGACCTCACCCATGCAGGCATGTCATCCTGGGAACCGGGCAGCGCCACTCCAGCCCTGGAGATCCCGGAAGTGCCTCTGCCCTCGCGGGCTCGACCCTGAGTGCAGTGGATCGGTGAGCGAGGTTGTCGCCAGTGCCCACCCTGCCCGAGGATGCCTTCTTTCATCGTGCCGGAGAGGCTGGCCAGGGCGCCGGTGCCGTCATTCCTCCGATAACGGAAGGGACCTACGCCGACGGGACAGTCAGCTTCGCCATCGCTCGGCGAGGTGAATCAGAGAACCGAGCTGCCGGTCACGCTCGGGCTCGTCCCTGTCTCAGGAGTCCGTGAATGCCCAGCTGCGCGCCATCGTCCCTGTCGGTGCCCTGCCGAGTCGGGAAGTTCCTCCGTCCGCCCCTGCGGAAGGCGCCTCGCTCCTCCCGCACCCGGGCTGGAGGGATGGTCTGTTCCAGTCCCCGCCACAGTGGCGAAGACAGATCGGTGCCGCTTGAGGAAAAGCGGGAGTACATCAACGCCACCTCCATGGGCACCGCCACCGGAAGCACCACCAGAACTTTCAGGGAGGAACGCTGGCGCCACCGCCACCAGCAGAACCACCACCGCCGAAGCCACCCCCGCCACCACCAACGGAACTGCCACCACCACTCCAGGGAGGAATGCACGGCGCCACAGCAGCAGAACCACCGCCAGCGGCAGAACCACTGCCCCCGAGGCCGGGGACAGGTCTCACTCCCAGCAGCCGGATCAGGACTCCCGGTTCCAGGGTTGACAGCCCCAGCAGCCTGCTGCTTATCGCCCCCCTTTCCAGCAGACCGCTTTCCCTGGGCATCTTCAACGCTCTTGTTGAGATCGCCCTTGATTTTCTCGTCAAGCCTCTTGAATTCGTCGTCACACTGCTGCACCACGTCGGCGAGCTTGCCCAGCGATTCAGCCATCTTTCCGCGGGCAATTTCCCAGTCCTCTCCTGTCCCTCGATCACCGAATTAGAGACAGCCTGCTTTTACCGACGGCTTCCGCCAAACCTCTGCAAATCCCCTAGAGCAGAATCCAGGTGGTTCTTGGCCTCACGCGCACCCGTAGTCGCATCCTGTACCAGGCTTTCCTTGACGACTAGCCGGTCTGCCACCCTGGGCCTCCTTTCGACGCATACGATGTTCTCAGCACTTTCACAACCCTGCAATGGGGTCAACTGCCCATATTCACCAGTGCCCCTCAGTCCACTTCTGAATCTGGACCCGGACCGCGTCACCGCGCGGCGATCCAGCAGCCACGGCCAGGCGGAAATCAGCAGCCCCTCACGCGCGGCAGCTGCGCGTTCAGCAGGTCACCGTCGTTCATCTCCGGCTGCAGCGGTCCCCGCCAGCGCGCCCTTCGAACTCCGGCATGCTGGGTTGAAACCGGACATGGTGGCGATCTCGCCCGCGCCGATCAGCAGGTGGCCCATTGCGGCGCGCCAGCTTCGGGGACTCGGCGGCGTGGAATCTGCCGGGAGCCCGCCAGCTCGGAGAACTGCTCCACGAACACCGCGGCCCGTGGAGCCCCGACGTGGTCTCCGTGGTCAGATAGGGCTTCAACTGGTTCGTCAGGAACTCTTGTACCCGGTCGGCACCGTGCACGGTGACGTCCACAACGGCAACCCGGCCAGCGGAGTGCTGCGTGCCGTGAGCAGCACCCTGGGCACATCCGGATACACATTCGCCATCGACTGCGCAAACCAGCGCACTGCCGAGCTGAGCCCCGATTTGGGTGGCCCTGCCACGAGATAGACACCCTGTGGCTCGAGCCGATCGGCCCCAGGTGCGGTCTTCCAGACCGAGCGTCGGCAGACCGCCGACCGTGGCGGGCAGAGAGGCGGCGGGCACCAGGGAAGGCAGCCTGCGGATCGGCTCCGGCCTCGACGGCTGGAAGCGAGCGACGCTGGTCGCCGCGACTCGATCTCCGAGCCTGCGCGGGTGGCGACGGGTCCGGCCCCAGCACCGCGATCTGCAGTTCGTTCGGCTCCTTGACGTTCATACAGCGTCCCGGTGGGCTGTTCGGGTTCAGCACGTCCTTCGGGACATTCAACGCGATGTACTGATCGGGGTCACTCATCCTCAGCACCATGCGCTGTTGGAATGCGCCCTGCATGGATGACGGAACCGCCGCACCGCGGTCTGCCGTCGCCGCGAAGTGGATACCGACGGACCGGCCCTCACTTAGGAGCCGGTGGAACTGAAGCGTAGGTCTTGGCCGCTGCAGCCCGAGTCATATTCCGTGCGGAAACTCTCGAAACCATCTAGCAGCACCAGGACGCGCGGCTCGTCGGGGTTGCCGTGCTGCCGGTAGCTGCTCAGATTGTCGGCCCGCACAGCCGTGAAGGCGGCAGCCCGCTCGTCGAGCTTCTTGAGGTCAGGAACTCCATCAGCCGCGTGACCCGCTCGGTCATCACCGCATGATGATGGCGCCGACATTGCTGAGCGGCTCCAGCAACGTCAAACCACCACCGGCGGTCAAGGCCGTAGATGTGCAGGGCCGGACCGTGGGGTGATGGAGGCGGCGATCGCCAGCGACCGCAGTGCCGTGGTCTTGCCCGAGCCGCTGGTGCCGTAGTAGATGATGTTGCCCGCGCCTCGTCGGGACGAAACACCTCCGGCATGCGGGCCTGCTGCGAGGCACATCCACCATGCCGGAGCACGATGCTGGTGTCCCGGCGCTGCCTCAAGCTCCATCAGGTCGTCAGACCCCGGCCAACGTGTCCGCGGCTTGCGGGGCTCCGGTATCCCAGCCGAGCTGCGCGGCTGCGGACACGCTACGCACCACCCGGTCGATGTCCTTGTCCACCTGTTCACCCGTGAGCTTCGGCCGGGGCAGTTTCGGGCGGTGTCAGACCGAAATCGAACTCGTCGATGTCAATGGGCGGGGCAGGCGGCTCAGCGGGTGTCCTGGCCCCGGAAGCCGACTGGACGGATCAGCCGTCCTGGACCCATCTTCGCGACGCCCCGGCCGGGGGTCGAGGGGTCGATCGCGGCTGCTTGCGGACTGCGCAGCACGTCGGTGGAGTCGTGCTCGTCATTCATGCGCAGTGCCACCCGCAGGTTGGTGTTCGCTCGCAGGCGTCCTTGATGACGCCGGCGGGGCGCTGCGTGGCTAGCACCAGTGTAGGCCGGGGACCGACCGCGCTGGGACACGTCGATCACCCCGTCGACGAACTCCGGCTACCTCCGACGAGGGCCGCGAACTCGTCGACGATGATGATCAGCTCGGCGGGCGAGTCGGGATCACCCGTCTTCTCGAAATCGATCAGGTCCTTGACGCCCTTGCTGTTGAACAGATGCTCCCGCCGGTGGATCTCGGCGCGGAGGCTCTGCAGAGCCCGCCGGACCAGGTATGGCGACAGGTCGGTGACGATGCCGACGCAGTGCGGCAGATCAACGCATCGCGCGAAGGCCGCACCACCCATTGTAGTCGACGAACAGGAACGTCGCGGTCCGGGCTGTGCGCATGCGCCATGCCCAGCACCCAGCCTGGGAACTCGACTTCGGCGCCCGTGGTGCCGCCAACCAGGGCACGCGGCTGCGTCGCAGATCAATGGTGAACGACTCCGCACGCATGCCGACCACGCTCCTGCAGTCGGACCGCTCCCGGGGAATGGCGGGTAGGATCGGTTGACGAACGACCCGTTGTCCTTCCAGCGGGCCAGGATCTGCTCCTCGTCGTCAGCGGAATCCGCCGAGGCAGCCCGACCACCGACACCAGGCGCGGTAGGTCGGACTCGTCCGGACGGGGCAGAGGCGTCCACCAGGGGGCCATGGTCCGGGCCACCGTGTAGGCGGTATCCAGACCGACGGCTTCAGTGGAGACATTCGCGAACACCCGCTCAGAGCGAACCATGCCGATGACGGCCTGGCCGTCAGGCTGCAACTCGACGTAGGTCCGGCAGGCCGCGGGCAGTTGGTCGCGGGTGGATAACAAACACCCGCGAGACGCCGACATCGGTCCGCGTTTCGGCCAGCCGGGCGACACGCGCCAGGTCTACGGAGGCCTCCCGTGCACGATGACCACCACCGACGGCGTCACAGGCTGCTCGGTCTTCTCGCTGGACTGGACCGGTCCCCGCAGAGTGGGCTCGTCGCCCTCAGCCCGCTGCTCGATCAGCTCCTCCAGCTGGTCCAGCAGCACCCGTCCCCGAGGCCGTCGGCCGCCAGGCGAGAGCCGGGGGATGGGACAGTCAGGAGCGGTGCAGCAACCATTCAGGCCAGGCCCATTCAGGGTTTGCTGTCGGTGGAGGTCAGGCAGGCGATCACCACTCGGCGGGCGAGTGCAGTGGGGCGACCTGGATGATCAGCCCCGGGCGATCTCGATGAGGCTCGGGTCGCACCCACCACGCCCAGACCGCCCACGGAGCGCAGGTCACGGCGATGGGGGTGTTGTGCAGCGAACCGGTATCGCTCCGCAGCTCGGTCTGCTGACGCTGCTAGATGGACCAAAGCCCCGGTCTACCGGGCTTTGAGAACTGATGCAGGGGCCCCTGACCGAGCCAGCACGATCCGCACCTGTAGGAACTCCGGGATGCTCCGGATGCGGCACCACAGAGCGCCGTTGCGCTGCGTGGCAGCTTCTATGCACTCGTCGGTGGCCGGGTAGGAGGCGCTGCAACTGCCGGGTCTCCAGAGCCTGACACCAGCATCTCCTCCTCCGGCTGCACGCATTCCTCGGTGAAGTTCGCCAGGTCGGCTTTCCTCTTGCGAGACGTCGGTGCGTTGGCTGGACGTGATGTTGCCGATCATGAGCACAGGGCTCAGAGCGACGAACATCAGCGTCATGGGTGAGCGGGTGAACACTACATGCCCACACCCTGTGACGATGGGCGCAACCAGCGAGATCCACGGAATCGGGAATTACGGCGGCTCCGGGCACTCGGGCAGCTCACCGGTCCTTCGTGGGCCGCGCCAGCACCGCGAGCGCATGAAGGCAACCTCGGTGCCGAGGCTCCGGCCACTGGTTCCCGACGGCGTCAATCCGCACCTGTGCCACCCAGCACCACGATGTCCCCCAGCTCCCAGGGTGGCGCGGGTCACCCGCTGGTCGCCGACCACCACGCCGTTGGCAGAGTCATCGTCGATGATGTCGATGCCCGCGCCCACCAGCACCCGGGCGTGGGACTGAGACCCTCGGGGTCGGTGAGCCGCACGCCGCTCTGAGGGGAACGCCCGATCCGGGAGGACTGAGCGCAGCGAGACCTCCGCGCCGGCGTCCGGCCCGGCGACGACCGCAGCACGGCCCCGATCTCGTCAACAGCTCCCCGCTGCTCGCGGACCACCTCGATGACGCCACCGGACGGCACTCCTGACTCGGACACGCGCGTCCGCAGCCAGCACCCGGGCCCGGCCGATCGGATCCTGGACACGCAGGGTCGGGCGTCCTCGGAGGACTGGAAGAACTGCCCAGACCCTCACTGAGGATGGCGTTGGCGACGTCCGTCGCGGTGGCGGTGGCATCGGCCCGGATCAGGATGTTGCGCGCTGCCCCGCCCCGGAGCAGCGTCACTCGGATCTGCACTACTGTTCCCCGATCTTCCGGTTCTGCTCCGCCTCGGCGTCGAGGGGCGGGAAGATGGTCAGCGGTCGCCAGGCGGAACCGACGGCCCGGTCCACCAGGTTGGCGCGACGGGGTGAGCCTGGGAGGTCGGCCCGCCGTGGAGTCCACGTACCCCTGCCTTGTCAGGCTTGTCGCACGTTGTCGAGTTTCCGGTTGAACCGGGTCTGCGTCCATCCAGGCGCTGGGCGGCCTCGACGGCTGATGGAATCTGCCGGGCGCAACTCCCGCGCGTCGCAGCACCGGTTCCGCGAGGGCGAGGATCACCAAAAGCTGAGTGCGTGAACTGGGTCTCCCCCAGCGTCGTCTCCCCCCCGTTGTCCTCGGAGATCAAACCGTCGATAGACCGCCGAGGCCAGCGAGATCTCCAGTTCGTAGCTGGTGTTCCTGGCATGAAAAGGTCAGCAGCATCGACTCGAACACCAGCGGCATGGCGGAGCCCGGGTGAGTGGACTCGATGAGCCGGTTGACGTCCGACAACCGCGCGGGAATCCGCGACCCGACGTTGTGGATCCACCAGATCTTGCCGTCGTGCCGTATCGCCAGGAAGTTACGGTGCAGGTAGGGATTGTCGTCGATGACGAGGTTTCCGCAGCGCCCGATGGTGAACTCCTCACCAGGCTGCACCTGGTGGATCTCACCCGCGAAGTCAACCAGCAGCGTGCTCATGGCGCGCACACCGTCGCCGGCTGTGACTCCCGGCCACTGAGCCGCACCCAGATGCACCTCCAGGCAGGTGTCACCCGCCAGCGCCGCGACCGTCACCGTGGTCTCGCTGGTGAGCTCGGATACCGAACCACCGCGCGGGTCCCTCACGGCGTAACGGAACCGGTCCCCCTGCTGCGGATCCGGGTTGGTCAGGTGAAGGTCACCTCGGAACCGCTGACGCTGCCGCTGAGGTCCGTGACCGCAGGCACCGCGGCGGCGAGCGGGTCAACGAGGTTTGGCGGAGGCCGATGCGTCGGTCTCATTGGGGGTCGTGGCCGCGTTGTTCCGGTTCACCAGGACGACCACCATGCGTGACCCCCACCAGCACAATCAGCACGACGCCACGACCGCCACCCGGGGAAAGCCGTTTCCTGGCGAAGGCCAGATTCCGGCTCCGGCAGCAGGTGGCGGGGCTTCTCTCCTCTGGCGGGCAGGAGCAACAGGACCGGTGAAATCCCGCAGGCCCGGCTGGGCCACACCCCGGCCATGCTGTAGGACGCCCTGACCCGGGACCAGGTAGCCGCCGGTCGGTTCGGAACGGTCCAGCGGGGAGGTGAGGCCGCCACTCGGTCCCGTGGCATGACTGGTGGGCTCGCCTGCCCGGGAGTCAATGGGCTGAAACCCTGGATCCGGGTGCGCCCCGTCACGCGTCCGGTTCGAAACGGGCTCATCTGCTTCGTCGGTAAACACTGGACGGCGGTCACGGACTGGTTCAGCAGGCCCTGCACACCTTGCATGGCTCGCGCGAACTCCAGGGCGCTCTGGAACCTCTCATGGATCCTTGGCCATGGCGACGGCGAGCACCCGTTCCAACTCATCGGGCACATCCGCCCGTCCCGTGCGGGGCGCTGGCATGCTGCGCACCCTGGCGTTGAGGTGTAGAACGTCATTGCCCTGGCCTTGAAGGTACATGGGGCTGTGCCCGACCAGCGTCGCCCAGACGCTGGCGGCCAGCAGTACCACGTCACTCCACGGCCCGATACCCACCGGAGAGTTGCCGAACTGCTCGGGCGGCGCCGGCGGGCTCATGGCCGTCGACGCCGTCGCTGGTCCACGGAGATGGGAGATACCGAAGTCGGTCAACGCAGGCACGCTGAACTGGGTGAACAGGATATTCGCAGGGCTTGATGTCGCGGTGCAGCACGCCAAGACGGTGAGCGACTCGACGGCCCCAGCGATCTGGACACCGACCTCCATGGCCTTCGCGGGACTGAGAGGCGGCGCGACACCCGCTCAGCAGCGCTGCCGGGCACATCTCCATCACCAGGCGGGACGTCCCGTCGGAAGCGCGATGACCATCTCGAAGATCGTCACGATGTTGGGATGGCTGCTGGAGCTTGGCCATCAGGCACGCACTCGGTCCGGGCGCTGGGCAGCCAGGGTCTTGGGATTGACGCGTAATTTTGGCAGCATCTTGATGGCGACGTCGCGTCCGAGGAGCCTTCCTGAGTGGTAGTGAAACACATCTGCGAAACCGCCGCCTGCCCAGCCATTTCCTGAAGGTGCAGCCGGGGAGCTCTGGGGCAGGAGTGCGTTGCGCCACGTCAGGGAATCCGTTCCCACGTTGATGAAGACACGCCGCGGCGAGGTCAATGACGTCGCCTGGGACGAGCAGCGGGACGTCTGCTTCCGGGCATCCGCATCGCTGGTTTGCCGCGACGGCGCGGGTAGGAGCCGCGCAGGGACCCAAGGTCCGGGCGAAGCACCGTCCACCCCTCCAGCGGGAACGCGATGTGGCTGCTGGAGACGTGCGCGTGCGTGAAGGGCCACCAGGCGCGGTGTCGTCTCCGCGGAGATCACCCCGGACTGGGGTTGCGCTGCCACCACGCCGAGCAGCGGCACCTTCTCCCCGCCGTTGATCCGCAGCCGCGAGCTGACGCCCGGCCATCTGGCGTGGCTGCCCCCGACGGAGCGTCGCAGGTATAACAGGTGGCGCTGCGGCGGGGTTGGGAGTGCCCGTTATCGCAGACCACCGCCAGCACCTCGATGCCGTTGCGCGACGGGACAGCGGTGACGGCGACCTCGGCATCCTCGTCAGCTATCATCGTCTCGCCATGGCGCAGCTCCTCGAGCCTCTGCGGGACGGAAGACTCGGGTTCCTCCGCAGCAGCTGAGTCATCCCACATGGCGTCGTGAGGACGCGGGCTCGCCGCGCGGACGAGCCAGGACGAAGAACGCGGAGGAGTCAGTGGACGAAGAGCGTGACTCTGCCACAGAGTCGACCGCGGCAGGATCAGCATGCGGTGCTCAGGCATCAGTAGGGATCTGCACCGCTGGATCACCGGTTCGTACGCACCGCGGGCTGGAGCTCACAGAGCCCCTCTGGCTCGGCCTCGTCTGCCTCTTCTCGGCGTCGCTCTCCTGCGATCCCAGGTGGCTTCGGAGAGGCTGGGGCTGGTGCAGCAGATGCGCCTGCCCTCGGCATCGTCGTCCTCGTCCGAATCGGGTTTCTGCCCGCTTTCCTCTCCACGGACTCCGCCTCCGACACGGGACTCGCGGTGCTGGCTCTTCTTCCTGGCCTCGGCTTCTCCGCCGCGCGACTTCCTCCGCCTGGGTTTGCGGGGCGCGGACGTGACCGGCGGGTCGTCGTCGGTTGCTGTTCGGACCGGCCATCCCAGACCAGGCGGACGCATCTGTCAGGCCTGCAATCAGGAGAAGCGAGCGACCACCGGCGTCATCAGCGCTCAGCTCCACCGCAACCGGGCCGGCAACATGTTTCATCCCAGGTCGTCACCTCCCGCCCGCTGATCAGCGTGTCGCCGTCCACGGAGGTGATCCGCCTGCAGGGGGCCTGCGCACAGCGACGTGGGCTCCCCTCAGAGAGGATGGTCACCGCGAAGGCCGGGATCGTCAGCAGCCCCGTGCCAGTGGCTCCATCAGGACCTGCAGGAAGGTTCCGAGCTGGGGATCGCGCAGCATCGAGAGCCACACTTGCTCCGCCTGCTCGTCGCTTACCTGAGCATCCACCAGCGCCATCCCCGCCTCCCAGACCAGGGGCACGGTGGGTGCCTGGGGTCCAGCGCACAGTCATGGCATCTCCAGATCCTGAACGGTGTCGTCATTGCCGGGGATGGTCTCCTCGTCCGGATCAGAGTCAACGCCATCTGCGTCAACGGTGTCAACGACGACGACAACGGCAGTCACGTTATCGCGTCCCCCAGCGCGTTTCGCCGCATCGACGAGCGCCGCAGCCTTGTCACGGGGATCGGCGTCCCCAGCAGGAGCGCGGCGTCATGAGAAACCGGTCACCTCGGGAGTACAGGCCGTCACTGCAGATCAGGATCTGGTCACCCTTGTGGATGCTGAGCAGCCACTGGTCGGCGACGAGAGGCTTGACCATCCCAGCCCCGAGCGCCCGGGTGATGACGTTGCGCGACCCTTCCCCGGGGCGTTCCCTACAGCACCGAGTGGTCCTCACTGATCTGGGTGAGTTCGCCTTTGCGCAGCAGGTAGACCCGGGAATCACCGATGTTGAACACCAGCCAGCGCGGCTGATTGGCCTGCAGGGTCAGCACCACCCCGGCCAGCGTGCTGCCCGGCGCCGTCCTCTGACAGCCGACACAGCCGCACTGGCGCCGTCGATAGCAGCCAGCACCTCTTCACCGGTCGCCCACTTGTGGCCTGTCAGGGAGAGGAAATTCTCGACGGCAGCCTGCGACGCGGCCTGACCGCGGGCATGCCCGCCCATACCGTCAGCCACGACGAAGCAGGGGGGCGCTGTGATGTAGGAGTCCTCATTGTGGAGCCGCACCATCCCGCGATCTGAGCGGGCACCGAACCGCAGCTCAACCCTCGGCTCCGTGAGCCTGCCGTGGTGTGTCGATCATGACTCCACCTGGAAAGAGCGCCCACCTAGGTAGACCACGGTGCCGGGACGAACCGGTGTCCTCAGGTGCTGCTCGATGCGCCACCTGGTCCCCTCGAACTCGAAGATGACGCCATTGCGCGCACCCACGTCAACGACGTGCACGTCCCCATCGTCGGCCAGCACCACTGCATGAACCTTGGACATCTTCATGGTTTCGTCGATCAGCTCGTGGGGCTGCGACCCGGGCATTCCGCAGAGCGACGGGGTTGCGGCCGAAGACCAGCGGTGTGTCAAGGCTGAGCACCGTGCCGTCATCGAGACACAGCTTGGGTTCCGCGGACACCGCAACCTTGTCGAGCATGGTCTCGTCGCGGCCTGTGGTCCTGGTCTCCGACACAGTCTCCTGGGAGGAGGCAGGCGTATGCAGCGGTTGCGACACGGAAACGAGCGGAACCGCCGCGGATCCTTCCCGAAGGATCGTGGCCGGTGTGGGAGCGGCGTCCTCAGGGGCGAACGGTGACCGTCTCGATCAGCGCACCGGCTGATGCCGAGGTCACGGGGACACGGGCCGCGAGGCCGGCATGGGTGCGGCGGGCGAGGCTCCAGCAGCGTGCGGCGGGGAGACCGGACCAGCTGCGACCCAGGACGACGGAATGCCCGGCGGCGGCGTGGCAGCACCCTGCTGGGGTGGCAGCGGCTGCATTCCGGGGGGATCCGGCGGCTGCTGGCTCACCGGCGCTGCCGTCGCCAGCGTGCCGGGCATGGTCACCTGACGCACCCGCCCCACCGGGGCAGCATTGAGTTTCGGCCTGGGCCTCTCCCGGAATGTCCTTCGGCCTCGTCGCGACCAGCCCGAGCCAGCGGTCGACCATCGACTGGCCCGCGACGGTAGGTCACCAGCAGCACAATCGCCATGACGCCCACCGTGACGGTGGTCAGCAGCGATGTCAGAAGCAGCTGACAGAACAGGCGGCTCCCGGACGGGCCGTCTCCGTCGCGTAGTCGAACCTCAGAGAGAGGAGCCGATGGTCTGGGCGCGTCTGAGGACCAGCACCAGCTGCATCACCACGACGGCCAGCGCGCAGACCCCAGCAGGATCCTCGACGATCCCCACCCGGTAGCCGGGTGGCATCCTTGCCGGTGTAGAAGAGGACAGCCCAGCCCCTGCGAGCAGCAGCATCGGGACGGCGTTCAGCACCTGGGCACCGACGCGCACGCCCCTGTCCGGCAAGCGCCTTCTCCAGGCGTGGTGAGAGGGCTGTCTCAGGCATCCTTGACCTCCCCGGTCAGCGACCGTCCCCGACCGGGCTCGTCAGGCTCGTCGCGAAAGCCGTCGGCTGGCTTGTCGGCTCGCCGCAGGGAACGCAGGGACAGCAGAGCCAGCGGACGCCGGTACCACTCACCTGCTTTGCAGCATGCCGCGCTTGATCTGCGTCCACGCCGCCACGTCTCCTCGGAGGCGGCAGGTGTCAGCTGGTTAGGACCGTAGAGGCGGAGTCCATCAGCTGCGCTGTGCATGATCGGGACCTCGGGTAGGCCTCCTGCATCCTGGCGGCCGCCTCCGCCGGGTCTCGCAGACTGCGATGCCGGGAAGCCGAGGTCGCGGGCCCGGTCGACGATGTCCTTCCAGCCACCGGACACCGCGCCGCGCACCACAGCAGCCTTGCGGCGGCGGGTCGTGCGTCTGGCCTTCAGGCCCAGGACCAGCAGGAACGGCGACGCGATCACTCCGGCACCGCCCAGGACGCCGAGCGCCATCAGCACCAGTCCCCAGTCGATGGTGAACCGGTCGTCGCCCTCCCCGTCCTCGGCATCACGGTCAGCGAGCACCGGCTCGTCCGGCAGCTTCTCGGGCGGGTTCGGCGGCGGTCGACCTGAGGCTTCGGGCTTGCGCTCGGGCTTGGGGACCTCAGTCTGCATGGGTCTTGTCCCGGTCCGGAGTCGGGTTGAAGGCCACCCAGCCCGCACCGGCAAAATAGGCCTCAACCCACACGTGGGCCTCGGTGCCTTGACCTGCCATTCCTGTCCCGGATACTCCTTGGGGTAGAAACCCATGACGACACGCGCAGGCACGCCGAGCTGACCGGCCATGATCGCCATGGCGGTGGCGTATTGCTCGTCGTCGCCGACCAGAGCCGGGCTGTTGAACATCGTGGCTAGCCGTTCGGCGGTGTGGCCGGAGCGAGACTCTGGTCAGAAACCGTCGGAGTAGTAGCCGTCCTCAACGAGTCTGGTCTCGATGGCCACCAGCCGCTCGAAATCGGTTCCTGCCCCTCCGCGTACTCGGTGGCCCGGGTGGTGAGGATCTCCGGGCAGCGTCCAGTTTCGCCAGCGGCGCGTTACCCGCCGTCTCGGCCCCCAGGGCGGCCCGCTCCTCCGGGTCGGCCTCGGGCTGACCGCCGCTTCCAGCCGGTAGCGGCCGCCCGGGGCCAGAGCGCTGGTGGTGAGGGTCTGGTCTGCGGTGCGGCTGCAATAGGCCCTCGGATAGTTTGACAGCGTGCTCGCCTGTGAACTCCAGCCAGCTCGGCGTTCCAGCCTGCGGCACCCAGACACCGGAGTACTCGGCTGCCACCTCGACGCCCAGGCCGGCGTGCTGGCCTGGACATCCTGGAGACCGTGCGGCCGGTGCGCAGGTACGGTTGGCCTGCTGGGACACGTTGAACACGTTGCCGTCGTAGCGGTCCATCACCGCCAGCCGCAGCCGGGCACCCTCTGGCATGCCGGTCACGTGAACAGCGTGGTGTCCCTTGAGATCGAGTTCCATCAGCCGGTAGCTCATCAGCGGCGACGGATAGTTCCGCAGGTCGAGAGGCGGGGCGATCCGGTCGCGCAGCACCTGCCGGTCGGCGGGTCCCCGTCGCGGCGGTGGCACCGACGGCGCCGGTGGCGGCCGCCGCCAGGATGATGACGGCGGCGACGGCCTGCCGGGCGACCTGCGCCGCGTCGGCCTTGCGGTTGACCAGGATGTCGGCGTTGTCGCTGCGTTGAGCTGCCAGCTGGTGTAGCCACACCCAGGTGACCGCCCAGTCCGAGCGCGCCTCCCAGCCACAGGGCGGTAGGCGCGGTACGCACCCCGAAGGCGATGCTGACCGCGAGGTAGAGGGTTGGGACCAGCAGCGGCCAGAACACAGCCCGCCGCCGCAGGGCGATGGTGGCAGCGACCACCCCGGCCAGCAGCCCGGCGAGCCACGGAACCACCGCCGGTCCCGTGAAGTCGCCCGCCGGGGTGGCGATGGTCAGCAGGTCGCGCCAGCTGTACACCGCGAGCAGCACCAGACGCCGCAACGTCTCCACGGTGGGGATGACCCCGGCGATGGTGGTGCGAGGCAGGGCCGCTGCACCACCGAACAGCAGGTATACGACAGTGGCCATGAGCACCGTGAGGGCCGCGGACAGCCGGAACCGGGCTGCTGCCCAGCCGACGGCGACGCCCGCCGTTATGCCCTGCAAGGCTGGGGACGAAGCCCTGCCAGTCGCCGAAGGCTGGCTGCAGCGCGACAGCGCCAGGACGAGCAGCGCCCAGATCCCGAGCGCCCGGATCACGGAGCCCTCATGTCAGGCTCCCCAGGGCTCGCGGCAGCTGCTCCAGCTCTGGCAGGTCCAGCACCGTGATGTCGCCCACTTGGTGGCGCGCGATCGTCAGGCTGGACTGGTTGCGCAGGGCGAAGGTCTTGATCTGCTGGGGCAGCACGAGCTGCGCTGCCCGCAGCTCCATCGGATCGGTTCCCCCCGTGATGAATCCAGCGACGGAGACCCCCGAGGCCTCACTGCCCGCCAGCAGCGCCAGCTCCTGCAGGCTGGGGCCGTCGTCTGTCAGCTCGACACGACACAGCTCGTCGAGCAGTCCCACGCCCGTCGGGAACGTAAGCCTGCCCGCCGAGGTGTAGAACGAGACCTGCCGTTCCTCCCGCAGCGCGGCGACGCTGAGCGACGCGGCCGCGGACAGGGCCGCCTCAAAGTCGTCGCCGGTGGCGTAGTCACGGCGCACCGTCGACAGCATCAGAAGCAGGTGCGCCCGCATAGTCTCCTCGAACTGACGCACCATGAGCCGTCCGGTGCGGGCGGTGGCTCCAGTGGACGGAGCGACGGTCGTCGCCGGGAACGTAGTCGCGCAGGGCATGGAAGCTGACGTCCGAGCTGGACAGGTTGGCCGTGGTGATGCCCTCGACGTCCTTGAGGAAGCCGATTGCGGTGGTCTCCACCATCACCACCCGGGGGTGGATGAACAGTTCCCTGAGGGCGTCAGCCTCCGGGTGCGGCGGATCAGCCCCACTGGTCGGCCTGCACGGCGCGCACCGGTCCGACGGGGACCACGCCACGCCTCCGGGTGATGGAAAAGCAGCTTCGTGGAAGTCGTCGGACCCAGCGCAGCCACCCGAACCGGGCGACAGCGACCGACGGGCAACCTGATGGTGGCGGAGGACGATCCGCGCCGCTGGCCGCGGATCCACACCGCCCCAGGCCAGGCTCTCCCACTTGCACGCGCGGCTGGTGCAGCTCAAGCGTCACGTCGTGGATGGCGCGACGCAGGGTCAGGAGCACGGCGACGACGACCAGCGCCAACGCCAGGAACGCAAGGGTCCGGAATTCCAGCCAGCCCCACAGCCAGCCGATGACGGCGCACACCGCACCGAGCCCGGCAACACCCCAGCCCAGTGGGGTGACAGCGGACACGAACTCGGCGCGCCACACCCGGCGCATCAGGCCCTACGGCCGCATCTCTCAGACCCCGCACCCCCACGAGTCTCAGCCAGCCTGACTCGCCGGGCTGGGGACGGTGCCTAGGACGCGGGCGATCACCTTCTCCGCCGACGACCCACCGAAGGTGGCCGTCGGGGACATGATGATGCGGTGCGTCCACACCGGGACCACCAACTCCTTGACATCGTCCGGTATCACGAAGTTGCGACCGTGAGCGGCGGCCCAGACCCGGCAGGCCCGCACCATGGCGATGGCTCCCCGGGTCGAGACGCCCATGGACGTGTCGGGATCATTGCGGGTGGCGTCGGCCAAGTCCTGGACGTAGTCGAGGATGCCATCGTCGACGTGATTGTCGCGCACCAGGTCGCACATCTCGGCGATGGCTTGCTGAGGGATGACGGGCCCAGTTTCTGGAGCGGTCTGGCTGCGCGGATTCGGCCAGCACCTTCCGGGCTGCGTCGCGGCTGGATAGCTGACGGAGGTTTTCATCAGGAACCGGTCCAGCTGGGCCTCGGGAGTTTAGTAGGTTCCGGCCTGCTCCACTGGGTTCTGGGTGGCGATCACCATGAACGGACGGCCTGCGGGTAACGTACGCCGTCGACGGTGACCATGGCTTCCCTCCATCACCTCCAGCAGCGCGGACTGGGTTTTGGGCGAGGCCGCTGATCTCGTCCGCCAGCACGATGGACGCGAAGATGGGACCTAGAAGTCCCACTCGCTCTTTTCCTGGTCGTACATGGTGATGCCAGTGATATCGGAGGGCAGCAGGTCGGGGGTGAACTGGATGCGGCTCGGCTGCTCCCGCACCGAGGCCGCGATGGCGCGGGCCAGGGCCGTCTTGCCGGTGCCCGGAGCATCCTCCAGCAGCAGGTGTCCTCGAGAGCAAGCAGGTCAGCGCCAGCCGGACAACGGGCGCCTTGCCCAGCAGCGCCTGGCCGACGTTGTCGACGATCTTCGCGCAGCGTCCGCGAACCAGGCAGCATGTTCGGGGGTGACTGTCATCGGTGGTCCTCTTTCACTGCTGCTTGCATTGGCTGGTGATGTCATTTCGCAGGGAACCTGGTGTCCATGAACCACTGCTCGAACCGGCCCTGAAGTAGCCATTCTGATCGACATTGAGGCGGCCTGAGCTCGTGTACCCGTTGTAGCTGATGGTGCAGACCACAGCAGAGTTCGGTTTCCAGTAGTCCAGCCGCACGTGGAACTGGTCACACGATGCGAAACTGCACGGCTCCCCCGAGCCGAGGGGCGGGCCGTGCAAGTCGGCGGCCTTGGGCGCAGGCCAGCTGGAATTGCACTTCTGGGGTGCTGGCGCTCTGCCCCTCTGAGTTGGTTGCCGTGACCGTGATGCAGGTCTGCGTGCCGAAGTCGACGTCCTGCCCACCGCCGCTGCCAGCGCCACTGCGCTCCCCCGTGGAGGTGGTGATGGTCGAGGGACGGCCGCCGGAGTTGGGGTCGTGGCTCCAGCTGTAGTTGACGCGCCGGTAGGTGCCCTCGGCGCTGACAACCGGTGCCTCAGGCGGCGCATAGGCGTTGACGGTGGCGGTCGCGGAATCACCCTCCGCGGTCTCGCTGTTCACCGTCGCGATGGCCGTCAGGTTCACCGCGACGTCCCGGCCGCTGACGAACGCCCCGTTGGTGACGGTCTCTGCTGCCCACGACACCGGATGCGCCCGCCGACCAGCGGTAGCGGATCTCACCAGCCCTGGCGCCTTGCCGTCCGCGCCGGAGAAGGAGAACCTGACCTGATTCGAGACGCCGGTGGGCGTGAGCGAGAACCCGGTCGGCGCGCCCGGTGGCTGGAAGGCCCGCACCGCATTCGACGCGGATGACCAGTCGCTCCATAGCCCGGACTTGTTGCTAGAGCGCACCTGAAAAGTCTTGTCCTCGGAGCTGACGCTCATGGTGACGGTGGTGCTGGTGGCAGGTCCGGAGTATTTCACCTCTCCGGAGCCGGATTCCCGCAGCTCGTAGACGAAGCTGCGGTCGCCATTGGCGTCACCGGGGCTCAGCTGACGGTGGCGCTGGGCGCAGCCCAGAGGCCTTTGTTCTGTTGACGGTGGAGCGCACCTGCCCGGTGGGTGCGCCTGCCGATCTCAGGGGCCGAACAGTCGCTCCACAAGTATTCGGACTCGCGAGCGACATTGCCCTCCGCGTAGCGGTTGAGTGCCTGGATGCGGAACCGGTATGCGGTGCCGTTGCTGAGGCCCGTCGCCTGCCACGCGGTGTCCGCTGTGGTGAACTCGGTCTGCCCGTTGATACCTGGGCTGACCTGGATCTTGTACTGGGTCACCGGAGATCCCCCGTCGGGGACGGTGGTTGCGGGCCAGCTGAGATCGATCACCCGGTCGCCGAACTTCGTGGTGGGGACTGCGGGCTGGTTGGGTTTGGCGTCGGGCCGGGCCGTGGCCGGCGCAGAGGGATCCGACGTGCCTGCCTCCGTGACCGCCGAGACGGTGAAGCTGTAGTCGACATTGTTCTGCAGGCCTGTGACGCGGCAATTCGTCACCGCCGGACAGTTCTGGGGAGCCACCGTTCCAGTTGACCACGAAACTCTGTAGGGCACCGCCGTTCAGGTCGCCCTGCGTCCACGCCAGCTCCACGGTGCCGGAGACATCCGACTTGGCGGTCAGGTTGCTGGGCGGCTGAGGTTTGTCCTTGACGGTGATGGAGACCTGGCCCATGACCCGCCGTGACGCATCGCCAGTGGCATCCTGCGCGACATAGGTGACGACGACGCTGCCGACCGCGCCAGGGGTGACGGTCAGCTCCATCCCGGACGCGGCGACGGTGGCAGTGCCCTGGGTGACCTGCGGATCGAGGATGAGGACCTGACCGCCCTGATCGGCGAATGGGCTGGTGATCGCCTGGGCCAGTCGAACGTCTTGACTGGCCCACCCGCCCATCCGGCTCGGTCAGTCTGGTGGTGGTGATCAGCGGGCGGTGGAGGTCACCACGCCGAGCGGGATGCTCATCTGCAGGGGGTCTGTGCTGCCGTCGTGGACTTGGACGACGGTGAGTTCCAGATGTCCCGTGGGCACACCGGACTCTCGCGGAGACCTGCATCTGCTGCCCGGTGACGGTGACGTCGAACTGGTCCGTGAGCCGAAAGCAGCTGGTAGGTCATCCGTTCGTTGTCGCCTTCGTCGGGGTCGTCGACCATGTCCTTCAGCGCGACATCGATGGGGGCCTCACCAGGCGCGACCTCACCGGGGGTGGGGCGCAGCACAGGCGGTGCCGCACCGGAGCTGATGACTTCGATGGGCAGGGTGAGGGTGGCACGTAGGCCGTTCGGATCATCAGGATCGGCGCCATCGTAGACCCCGAAGGTGACGGAGGTCGGCCCGTTAAACGATGGGTCGGGGGTGAACTCGATCATGGTGTCGCTGACGACTTTGAGACCCTGGTCTGGGCCGCCGGTCCACGCCCCGGAGGCTGCGGTGACGGAGTCAGCTGAGGTCACCTTGGCGACGTGGTCGGGGCGGGTGAGAACATACTTCGACAGGTCGATCTGCAGGGTCCGCCGCTTTTTGGCTCTGGGCAGGCAGCTGGTCTGGGTCGAGGGTTGGTGGCAGGTGCCGGGTGCCGGGCACGAAGATCGCGGCCTGTGCCGTGTTCCCGTCCTTGTCCCTGATGGTGTAGAGCACGACCTGCGGATCCTCGGCGACCGGCACGACGAGACGTTGCTCCCCGGTGACTCGGGCCGGTTCTGCCACGGAGACGGTCAGGTCGTCGCGGGCGCCGTCGGGGTCCTCGTCGTTCTCCAGGACGGGGACCTCCACTCACGGTTGCAGGGAAGACATCGGCCATGGGGGACCTTGCTCGTCAGCGGCGACCGGCGGCAGCAGCGGCGCGTTCTGGTCGACCAGGACGGTGGCATACCCGGTGACGGGGCGCCGCCCTTGTCGGTGATGTCGCAGGAGAGCTGGTAGCTGCCCTCTTTTCCGGGCGACGACCCGGACGTCCTGGCCGACCACCTCCAGGTCCGTCTGCCAGGAGCCGAGGGAACGAGCAGAGCCGTTCACGATGCTGATGGTGTCGCCGTCGGGGTCGACGTCGTTCCGGTGACGGGCAGGTCGAAGCGCTGGCCGGGGCGGACTCTGATCTGGTCCGGTACCGCCACGGGCAGCTGGTTGCCGTCCGGCGGGGAATCACGCCGACCCGGATCTTGCTCCTCCCGATGTCCCTCGAACCGGTCCCTGACCTGATAGGTGAAGGTATCGGTTCCGCTGGCTCCCGCGCGCCTTGTAGGTGAGGTAGCCGCCCTTGACCTGCGCCCGGCCGAGAGTGGGGCCGGTGGAGCCGCCTCGACGAGCTCGACTGAGTCGCCGTCGGGATCCACGCCGTCCAGCGGCACCGCAATGTCCACCTCGGAGTCCGAGAACACACGGGCGGTGACGGGCACCGGGTTGGGTTTCTGGTTCCCGGCGTCGAGGCCTCGCACCGTCACGCTGATCTTGGCGCTGGCGCGGTTCCCAGCGGCGTCGGTGGTGGTGTAGACGAGGTTCACCGCGCCCGGGGTCTGACCTGCCTTGAAGCGCACCAGGTTTCCGGAGACGAACGCTTGGCCGATGCCCGGTCGCGCACCTCGACGTCAGGAGCGACGCTCAGGTCGAGGTCCGTCGGCGAGTAGTCATTGTCCAATACAGGGATGGTGACGATGTCCCCGGCCCGCACCGTCGCCTGGTCATCGACGGCGACCGGCGGCTGGTTGGTGGCCTTAGGAGGCTGGGGCAGCACCAGCACCGTCGCCGACGCCGTCTCGGCCCCGTTGGAGACGGAGTACGTGAAGCTGCAGGACTCCTGGAGACCTGCGGGCGCGGAGAGACGCAGCGACGAGTGGTCGATGACCTCGGCGTTCAGGCCCGTGCAGTTGCCCATGGACAGCGATCGCACCGCAAGCACCCCGCCCGCCGGGTCGGAGTCATTCCCAAGACGTTGACGACGGTGGAGGAGCTTCCGGAAGCAGCGCCAGGTCATTCTCGCGCTCGAGTCTTGGATGCGGTGGCCGGGTCGAGGACGTCAATCCGGATGCGGCTCTCTGCCGTGTTGGGGCCGTCGGAGACCTTGTAGGTGATCTCGTGGGTGCCAGCGCGGGTGGAGCTGAAGAGCGCCGTCGCCTGCTCGAAGTCGGCTGCAAGGTCTCGTCGGAGGCGGGCTGGCCCAGCTCGGAGAGCTGCGCGGCTCCGTTGGGGTCGGAGGTCGTTGCTCAGGGGCCCTCAGCACCACTTCCTCACCGAGGTTGACGACATAGTGGTCGGCGTTGGCTATCGGCAGTAGATTCGTGGCCCCGGACGCGACCTGCACCCTGCAGCTCACCGGACGCTTCTTGCTCTGCCGTCGGAGCGGTGAGCTGCACCTTGCGGGCCCCAGGTCCGCCGGTGCCGTTGTCCCGCAGGGACAGGTAACCGCTCCTGCCGCGTCACCTGCATGCCATCGTCGCCGACGGCGTTGACCAGGTAGAGGGGGTCGCCGTCGGGGATCCACCCAGTCAGGCAGCGCCGAATATTCGACGGAAGCCTGCCCTCGACACGCTGACGGTGCTGTCGCGTTTCTTCTCAGGAGGCGAGTTCTCCCCCGCCGACCGGGGTGTGACGGTGACGGTGGCGGTGTTGGAGAGGTCCTGGCCGTCAGGCCTGCAGTGAAGGTCGCGGTGCGGTCTGCAGGAGGCAAGATCTGCGCGAACGGCCGTTGCGACCGGAGGTGACCTGTACTCCTCTGGGATGTCTCCCAGCTTCACGGTCAGCTACATCGCCGTCGGCGTCGATGTCATTGAGCAGCACGGGAGGCTGGTGGATGTGCGGGGCGGGCCCTGAACTCGTCATCGGTGGCGACGGGCGGCACCTGGTCCTGGTTCTCGACGGACTGCTCATGCCGGACCTCGCCGTCGGATTCCTCCTCGGTTTCCTTCTCGCTCCTGCACCTGGGGATCTGACGAGTTCCCAGTTGCTGACGATCTCGTGCGTTGGGCAGGTAGACGCTGCTCTGCAGCGTCATTGATGGCGACGATGTCGCGGTTGGTGCGAAAGACAGGCGTCTTGGCTGCGGCGAGGTGTCATTGACGGCGTTCAGGTCGTCGCCATCACCCGCGCGAAAGTCGCGACGTAGCGCCGAGCGCCCCAGGCGCCGTAGACACAGCCGCGACGTCCGCGGGGGCGGCCGGTTCTCCTGAGGACATCGGGGTGGTTGTCGAGCCACCACCCAGACGGTGATGAGCGCTGGGGGTGGCGATGCTGACCTGGCTGCCAGTGGCTGGGCAGCTGGGCGCGGGCGGTGCCGTCGGCCTGGGGGACGTCGATGGATCTGCCGGTGGTGCGCACCGGCCCGCGCCGACGGCCACGATCTCATCTCCCTGCGACGGTGAGCTGGGTGTCGGAGGTGATCCCGCCGTCGAGGCGCCCGGCGTCCTCGGTGGTGAAGTGGTGGTCGCGGAGGTGACTCGGCACGGCGCTGGCGGCATCGACGATGAACCCGACGCCGCGGCCGGGCGGTCACGCGCGGCATGTGCGAGGTCCTCGGCCACCGGTGGCCGAGGCGGTGTTGAAGGAGGCGAAATCCTCCAGGGTGGTGGCCCAGACCTTGCCCCCGGCGGTGTCGGCGATCAGGACGGTGTCGTCGCCCTGACCACCGTCATGTCCCCGACGGAGACGCGGGAGTTGAGAAGCAGCGATGGGTGGTGATGGTGGCGGCCGCGGAGCCCTGCGAGTCGTGCAGCAGGACGCGTTGCGGCTGACGTCGAACTGGTGGGAGGCGGGGCCGAGGCCGCCGTCGAGGGTCCGGGACCGATAGTTTGAGATGCCCGACGAGGCCTTCGGCGGGGTTGGTGGCCAGACGCCGCCGTCGTGAGATCCACCTCGGTGGCTGGCACTCCTGATGGACCAGCGCGAATCCGGTCAGCGACACCAGCGGCAGACCGACGATACCTGTCTCGATGCGGCGTCGTGTGAACAGCAAGTCAACTCCCCGTAACGCGTTATCGTCTGGTCGGATCAGTTCGGAATCGCAACCTCTGGGGCAGCGGGCAGCACAGGGGCAGCAGCGTCACGACCATGGGGCGGGGACCCATGAGCCACCCCAACCCACTATCTGCCGTAGTGGAAACGGCTGGGGATGCCTGCGCGGTGTCCTTCGCCTCAGTATCAGGAGTAGCAGTGGCTTCAGTAGTAGTGGAAATCCGACCAGTCGGGGGCGCGGTGCTGCAGGAACGCGTCGCGGCCTCCACCGCCTCGTCGGTCATGTAGGCCAGGCGGGTCGCCTCGCCGAGCAGCACCTGCTGGCCGACGAGACCATCGATCGACCAGGTTGAAGGAGTATTTCGAGCATCCGCTGCGCCGTCGGGGACTTCGCGCAGATCTTCGCCGCCCACTCGAGGCCTGTCTCCTCCAGGTCGGCGTGGGGCACCACCTTGTCGACCATGCCCATCTCACGGGCCTCCTGGGCGTCGTGGACGTCGCCGAGGAAGAAGATCTGGCGCGCGAACTTCTGCCCCACCTGGCGGGCCAGATAGGCCGATCCCGAAGCCGCCGTCGAACGATCCGACGTCGGCGTCGGTCTGCTCGAACCGGGCATGCTCGGCGGGAGGCGATGCTCAGGTCGGCGACGACGTGGAGGGAGTGGCCACCACCTGCGGCCCAGCCGTTGACGAGCGCGATCACGACCTTCGGCATGAATCGGATGAGGCGCTGCGCCTCCAGGATGTGCAGGCGGGCGAGCCGGGCTTTGTCGACGGTGCCCGCGGACTCACCGTCGGCGTACTGGTAGCCGGCCCGACCGCGGATCCGCTGGTCGCCGCCGGAACAGAATGCCCAGCCGCCGTCCTTCGGGGCTCGGGCCCGTTGCCAGTGAGCAGCACGCACCCGATGTCGGCGCTGGTGCGGGCGTGGTCGAGGGCCGCGATCAGCTCGTCGACGGTGTGCGGCCGGAAGCGTTGCGCACCTCGGGCCGGTTGAACGCGATCCGCACGGCAGCGACGTCGCGGGCGCGGTGGTAGGTGATGTCGGTGAAGCCGAAGCCGGGGACCTCGTCCCACCGCTCGAGCCTGAACGGGTTGGTCGTGACCCACCAGCCTAGTGGGAGCCGCCTTGTCTGGCGTGGGTGCCGTCCTGCCGGTCTCAGTCTCAGAGATAGGGGCGTTCCAGGGCGCGGCGGGCCCGGTCGGGAAGGTTTGTGAAGATGGCGTCGACACCCAGGGCCGCGAGGGCCCGGATGTCCTCGTTCTTGTCGACCGTCCACACGTTCACCCCGATCCCCGCCTCGTGGCACAGCCACATGTAGTTCGGCTGCTGGAGCGCGTAGAAGTGCGGGTGCAGGTAGCTGGCACCGAAGCCGATGGGCGTACTTCCACGGGTCGTAGAGGCCGTCGGAGTACAGCAGGGCCAGGTTCTCCGCCGGGACGGCGTCGCGCAGGTTCGCCAGGGAGAAGTGGTTGAAGGAGGAGAACAGCACCCGGTCGAGCAGCCCCGCCTCTTGGACGATGTCGAGGGCCTCGCTTTTCCATGCCGGGATACAGCTCGATGCAGTTCTTCAACTCGAGGTTGATGCGCAGCCCCGGGTGGGGTCCGAGCAGTTCGAGGGCCTCCCGCGAGGGTCGGGGATCTGCACCTTGCGGTGCCCGACGAAACCGTTGCTGAAGTTGCACAGCCGCAGCTGCTCCAGCGTCAGGTCCACCACCCTCCCGAACCCGTTCGAGGTGCGGTTGATGGTCTCGTCGTGAATGACGACGAGCTGCCCGTCGCTGGTGCGCTGGACGTCGAACTCGACGCCGTCCGCCCCCATCTCGATGGCCTGCTCGAAAGCCGGAATGGTGTTCTCAGGGAGCGTATGCCGATGCTCCTGCAGTGAGCCCAGATCGCTGTCATGCCTCCTCCTTGGCTGCAATGGTAATACCAATGTTCAGCGGAGGCCGGCTGTTCTCAGCGAAGGTCGGCATCACGGGCGAGGATCACCAACCCCACCCGGTCGCGGCGGCCGAGCTTGGTCAGCAGCCGGCTGATGTAGGTTTTCACGCTCGACGGGGCCAGGTGCTGGGTTTCGGCAATCTCGGCGTTCGTCAAGCCCCGTCCGACGGCGACCAGCACCTCCAGCTCTCGTTCGCTGAGCCGCCTCAGAAGCGCCCTGGCCGCTGCCTGGCGTTCGTCCAGCCGGGGTTGCGGCTGCTGGTTCAGGACGCTGCGAGCCAGGAGTTCGCGGGTGATACGCGGGGCCAGCACCGCATCGCCGTTCGCGACGGCCGCTATGGCGTCGGCCAGCTGCGATGTCGTCGCGTCCTTGAGGAGGAACCCCGACGCCCCGGAATCGAGCGCGGCGAACGCGTCCTCGTCGAAGGTGGTCAGGGATCAGCACCCGCACCTCGGGACGGGCTGCGGCAAGCTGGGCAGTCGCGGCGATCCCGTCGAGCCGCGGCATCCGCACGTCCATCAGCACCTCAGGGTCCGCGGTACCGGAGCTGATCAGGTCGAGGGCCTCCTGGCCATCGGCCGCGGCGCCCACCACCTCGATCTCCGGGACGCTGCGCAGCTGCAACGTGAGACCCAGCCGGATGGACTGCTGGTCGTCGACGATCAGTACCCGGGTCATCGGACCAGCTCCGGAAGTCGCGCGGCCAGTACCCACTGGTCGCCGGCAGGACCTGCGTAGAATTCACCGCCCGCCTCGGCGATGCGGCGCGCTATGCCGGCCGAGGCCCCGGCCACCCCGGAGGAGTCGGCGCCGCGGTGGGGGGCAGACGTGGCCACCCGCACCTCGGCTCCCCCGCCGCCGCGGGAGTGATGGCGACCAGGATCTGGGAGTCGTCGGCGTAGCGCAGCGCATTGGTCAGGGCCTCCCGCACCACCGGCACCACGAGGGAATGCGCGACCTCAGGGGCGGGCCCCGCGACGACCCGGACCCTCCGGCCCGCAGCCCGGACCCGCGCGACCAGCCCGGCAACCGTGTCGTCGCCGTCGTTGCTGACCGGGGTGTCGCTGTTCAGCTGGGCAACCACGCCGCGGGTGCGGTCCAACCCCACCTGGGCGGCCTCTTGCAGCATGACGAGGGGCCTCGCGGGCGGCGGCGGGGTCGTCATCGAAGGTCGCCAGCGCGCCCCGCGACAGGCTGATGACGGCGGTCAGGGCATGCCCGACGGTGTCGTGGAGATCGGTCGCGATGGATATCCGGGCCTGGGCCTGACGCTGGGAGGCATCGGCGCGCAGGTCGTGGTCGCGGGCCTGTAGCCGGTCGTACCGCCACCTGATCAATAGCCCAGCGGATGCCCCGGCCAGCAGCATGAAGGCCGTGGAGAAATAACCTCCACTGACCCGGCCCCCAGGCGCCGCGAGCCAGCTCCCGGCCAGCACCGCCGCCTGCAGCAGCACGGTGGCCACCACCGCCGCGGGAGACGACCAGCCCGCACGATGCTGTACTGCACCATGACCGCCGGGACCATGACGAGAAAAGCACCAGTCAGCACCGCCTCGGCGAGCGCAGCGACGATCACCAGCCCCACCGCAGCCTCCGGGTGCCGGCGTCGCAGAGCCACCGCCACCAGCCCGGCAGCCGCGCAGATGATCTCCCACGGCAGCAGCCCCAGAGGAGGTGCTCAATCAACAGCAGCCGCCAGACCGCGACCGTCAGGTACAGCGCTACGAGCCCGCACCAGAAGCCGTCGACCAGGCGGGGATTGTGCTCCCAACCCTCGATCCGGGCCTCGAAAGGAGTGCGCCGCACCCGGATGTCGCTGCTCACCTCACGCCTCCATTCGTGCCGCACGCCGCCTGGCAACACCGCAGAGTGCGATCACCCATGCCAGCCCGATCCCGGCCCAGCCCGCCATGTCTAAGAAGGAGAAAGAGCTCGTCGCCACCCTTCGCCACCATCGCATTCACCGGCAACGCGAACGGCATGAGCCAGGAGGCCCCGGAACCACAACCCGGATCGCCATGGCCGGGATCGACCCCAGCGAGTCCGGCGGCCGCTGAGCCCTGAGAATTCACGAATCCACAGCCCAGCCGCGGTGATGACAGATCCGACGGCCCAGTAGCGAGGGCTACCGACGCCGGTGCGACCCACGATCACCGCGAGGTCCACCGTCCGCGAGCAGGTCCTGTCGAAGCCCATCACCACGATGGCTCCGATGATCAGTGCTGGAAAACACCAGCGCCGTGACCGCGGCACGCTCCAGGTTACGCAGAACCTGGGCACGTAACAGCACCCCGGCTCGGTCCAGCGACCGGGCACGCTGCCAGCTGCGGGCTTTCTGCGCGCGGGCTGCGTCGACGGCCGCGAACATCGCCAGCCCCGCGAGTGCAGGAAAACCATGGCGGGCAGCTGGACGCCGTTGATCAGCACGGCCTCCCAGGTCATCTGCTGTTCGGCATAGATCTCCTGGTTGTACTGGTGGTTCCAGCACCGGACAGTGCGCCCAGGAGGCCGAACAGAGCAGCGGTGGCGACCACGGGCAGCAGGGAGGTCTTGCGGCGTTCCCACCGCCAGGCACGCATGGTCAGGTGACGGGGCCGGGTGATGGTTGCTTGAGTCATGAGAGTTCCTTGGGTTTGGTGACGAACCAGATGGCGGCGGCGGTCCAGGCCGCAGCCAGGACGATCAGGGCTATGACGTCGAAGACGCCGGTCGGGGTGGTCAGCAGCTGCAGGGCGGCGGCTGCGGTCCCGGTGGAGTAGGCGGTGGCGGGCTCCAGCGGGGAGGCACCGACGGTCAGGCTCAGGGCGTCAGCCACCCGGCCTCGAGGATGCGCAGCGGTTCAGAGTGCCGTTGTCAGGAATGCCCCGGCCGCATGACGATCAGCCCGATGGGACGGTCGGGAATCGCATGGCCAGCGCCAGCTGCACGGCAGCGACGGCGACGGACCCCAGCAGGCACGACCGGGCAGCGGGCCGCCGTCGCGGGCAGTTCCGGACTGGACGGCATCCCGGTGGCGACGCCGAAACCAGCCACGACCGCGACGAGCGGCACACAGCACAGGGCTGCTGGGGCATTCAGGATCAGCAGCTTCGCCACGAACCGCTGCCGTAGCGACTGGTCCAGCGCGTCGAAGACCTGCCCCATGCGCTCCTGATGGTCGACGGCAGCCAGCCGGGCTGCGATCACGGCGACAAAGAGCGGGGAGAACACCCAAGACATGACCATCCCGTCGAGCAGGGCGAAGTCGGTCGCGGCGAACTGCCCGCTCTTGGCTGCCAGGCCCGGACCAGGAAGAGCGTCCACGATCCACAGTCCCAGGATGCCGACGGTGGACAGGATGATCCGGCCCCGCCGCTGCTTGCGTAGTTCAAGTTTCAGGGGAAGTGCTGCTGCGCTCATCAGACCATCACCTGCTCCCGGCGGGAGGTCTCCTGGGGGCGCAGGCCCACGGGGACGGTTGCGGCGGCCGGGACAGCCGTCTCAGTCAGGGAGAGGAAGATCTGCTCCAGCGACCGTCTGCGATGCTCGACGCGAGTGATCTGATGTCCCGCACGTGCCAGCGCTGCGACGCCGTCGGCCACGACCGGGTCGGGCAGGTGGCTGGAGATCAGCTCGTCTCTCTCGACCCGGGTACGGATGCCACGCTGAGCCAGGACGCCGGCGGCGCCGGACAGGTCGGAGGTGCGGAACACCATGCGTCCCTCATCACGGAGCCGCGAAAGGGGGACCCTGATGGCGCAGCACACCGTCCTTGATGATGCCTACGTCGTCGGCCATCTGCTCGATCTCGCTCAGGATGTGGCTTGAGACCAGCACGGTGATGCCGTGCTCGCGGGTCAGGCGGACGATCAGGTTCCGGATCTCGACGACTCCCGCCGGGTCGAGTCCGTTGGTAGGCTCGTCGAGCAGCAGCAGGCGCGGCCCACCGACCAGCGCGATCGCGATGCCGAGCCGCTGCTTCATACCCAGCGAGTACTGGCCGGCGCGGCGGTCGGCGGCGTGAGCGAGGTCCACGGTCTCCAGGACCCATTGGACGGCGCTCGCGGGTGCGCCGAGATAGTCAGCGACGAGGGAGACGTTCTCCCGGCCAGTCAGGCGGGGAACGAAGGCGGGGCCCTCGATGAGGGAACCGATGCGCGGCAGGATCTCCGATGCGTTGTGGATGAGGTCGCGGCCGAGGATCTCGATGCTGCCTGCGGTGGGCTGGGTCAGACCGAGTAGCAGTTTGAAGGTGGTGGACTTCCCGGCCCCGTTGGGTCCGAGGAAGCCGTAGACGCGGCCCTGCGTGACTTCAAGGCCGATTTGGTTGACGACGGTCTGGTCTCCGTAACGCTTGGTCAGCCCAAAGGTGCGGATCAACATGTTCATGCTCTTCATCGAACCGCCGTTGAATCCACGAAACAGTCCTCCACGGATGACGCGAAAGCCACCCGCCAGCACATCAGGACAGCCGACGCTTTGCGGGGGCGGGCGCGCCCGAGGCGCCGAATATCTGTGGGTCCAGGAGACCCATGTCTTTGGGCTGGGTGGTTCACTGGTGGTCCCCGACCGGAAGGACACCTGTCATGGCACGAATCTTCATCACCGGTTCGACGGAGGGACTGGGCAGAAGCGCCGCCGAGGGCTCCTCGACGCGGGACACGACGTCGTCGTGCATGCCCGCAACCAGCAGCGCGCCGCCGCACTCGACGATCTTGTCGCCCGCAGCGCCGACCTCGGTCGGCGACCTCAGACCGAGGACGCCAAGAGCTGGCGGAGGCGGTGAACAGCCTCGGACGGACGGACGCGGTGATCCACAACGCGGGTGCCGCCAACAACCCGAAATCAACGCACCCGGGGAACCCGAAGGCACTGCTTCCGGTCAATGTCGTGGCCCCATACCTGCTAACCGCGCTGATTGAGCGGCCCAGCCGCCTGGTGTACCTGAGCAGCGGCATGCACCTGAGTGGGCAGCCCGGCCTCAGCGGCATCGACTGGTCGGGGACACGCGAGACCCGCACCTCCCCGCCGACAGCAAACTCCTGCTCACCACACTCGTCTTCCACGTCGCCCGCCTGTGGCCTCACGTGCTGAGCAACGCCGTCTGCCCCGGCTGGGTGCCCACCCGCATGGGCGGACCCGCCGCCACGGACGACCTCACCCTCGGCCACAAGACCCAGACCTGGCTGGCAGTGAGCGACGATCCCGAAGCCCAGGTCAGCGAGAATACTGGCACCACCAGCAGCGACAGGACCACCCGCCACCCGCGGGCCAAAACTTCAGCAGGAACTCGCCGCCGCCCTCGCCGACCGCACCGGAGTTCCTCTCGAAACCCTGAGCCGACGGTTCACTGGCCTTAACGCTGTTCTGGCTCCCTCGGTTTTGCTGGCCCCTAGCAGATTTTGCTGGCTAACCCAGTTTTGCTGGCTCATTGCGCTGTTGCTGGCCTCAGCACAGGCAAACGCAAACAAGGCCAGCAAAATGACATTAAAAGCCAGCACATCATCGATGGCCTCGAAGGCCACGACGCCCGCGGATCCGCCGGGTGCGCATCGACATTCCGGAAAATCAGCTATTCGGTCTCCAGCGGACGCGACCGGCGTAACTGCCGCAGGCCCGCCTCAACACCGTCCAGTGAGCCCATGATCGGCTGACGGGTCGCCGCAGGTGGCGCCGGGAGAGGATCCAGCCATCTGTCTCCTCCATAGCCTCCAAGACCATGTCACAGCGTGATATCAGGTCGGCAACCACATGGTCATGTGTCGTAGGACAGCCGATGATGGGCATAGAGGCCGGCAACCGAACCTCTCACCAGGACAGCATCGGGCACAACTTCCTGGAGCCGTGCCGCTGACGCCAGGACCTGCTCCACGCCAGAATCGGCTGACGGACGCGGAACACTCATAGACCGAGGGGGTTATTCACGAGCGCCTTGAGAGAATACAAAATCCTTTGTCAGAGCCCAGTCGCCTAAGGTCGTGAATAACGCCTGATTTTTGTCAGATCAGATAAATGAAGAATGCTTCAAGGGCGATGCGATACGCCTCCCGCTCCCCGGCATAACAGCACTCGGACACGGGCAAGGCCGACAGATCTAGGTTTGCGTGAGCGGGTTCCGGGTTTTCAGACTGGGGAAGGGCGAGTAGTCGCGATCCGCGGTCAACAGTTCTGTGACGCCGTGCCCCAGGCAGATGGCCGCGATCCTGGCTTCGTGCAGTCTCGCCCCCACTCATTCAAGACGCCGAAACCCCTGAGGTCCGCAGATAGTCGGACGTCTCTCCCTGGAAGGGGCCTTGGGCGATGGATCCGGCTGCTCTATCGCGTCAGGGCGACATCCAGCAGGGACGGTGGGTCGTGAATGCGGGGGTGCGTGGTCACCGCCGGGAACGCTCAGAAACGCAGGGCCAGGGATGCCGAACACTCCAGCGCGTCCGTCAATGTGAATGACCCGGAGGAACTGACGTATGGTGGGCTGTCCTCACGGTGCGCGTATACCAGGATATTGGTGTCGAAGTGCGATCATTGCCCGTAAGCCACCAGACAGTGTGGTCGAAGGTACGGTCAGCGCCAGCTCGGTTTTGCGTTGGGACAGACATTCTTGATCATTCAAGCGTTGCCTAGCTTTCACCATCACACAGCCAGCATATGGCCATGTAGACCCTGATCAACTTAGCCACCACTGGTACTCACAAAAGGATGAGCATCCAGATCAACGTGGCTGACGCCAAGGCAGGGCTCTCAGAGCTCCTCACCAGGGGTAGAGAAGGGCGAGCAGATCACATTGGCGCGCGCCGGACGACCCATCGCCGTTGCCCCCCATGGAAAGCGCGTCCGACGCATCCTCGGACAGCACCCTGAATTCGCGATCCCACGCGACGAGTTCCTAGCTGATAGGCGAAGCCAGGTAGCCGAGTGGGGTGACGTAGATCCTGTGATACACGTATTGGCCTGGACGCTCACGGTCCAAGCGATCCAACGCAGCTATCACCTGGTCGCGGCGCCAACCCAGTGTTCAGCCAGCTCCCAGGATAAGCTGCTCCCCAACTGATCATTGATCTGGATCAACGTTTCGTCGCCGATGCCCTTCGGGCAGCGCCGTGTTGCTGCCTGCCAGCTCCTGGGCGGAGGCTATGTTCCCTGAGCCTAACCTTAAGATAAGCTTTAAATGGTTAAAGGTTCCGGATGCGGATGCTGCTCCAAGCAACGAGGCCCTGGCGATCGCTGCCACCACCCTAGCCTGGCGGTTGCGGCGCGAATGTCAATTCAACGGAGGAGGCCTCCGGTTTCAGCTCTCCGGCGCCACCTTCAATTTCGTCGATCTCCCCGGCGCCCAACGTCGATACCACCCGACCATAGATGTAACGCCGACGCCGTCAGAGGTCCGACGCCCTCAAGCCCCACCCCACGGAGGTCAACGCCGAGCGTGGACCGACTCCCAGTCCGACACCGAGCGAGCCTTCTGCCACACGATGCCGAAGGCCAGCAGGAAGTCCAGGCAGGCCTGGTTCCCCACCTCCACCGGGAAGAGCCGGGACGGTCGGCCCGGCCGGGTCAAGCCCCGCCGCAGGAAGCTCCCAGGAGAGACAACAGCTCCGCCAATAAGGAGGTGCTGAACCTGGTCCAACCAGCAACGCTCTGCCGCCGGCTGCGGACCGCTGACCCTCGACAACCAGCGCTGGGCCAGGCGGCCACCGCGCCCACTCCAGGACATGAGCCCGAACCTTCTTTCGCACACAACTCCAGGACGGCGCGACCCGTTCCAGCGGATGCGTAGCGCCGGCTACCCGTCGCCGGGGGCCGAGAGCATAGCCAGGGCTATGCCGGCGAGCAGGCGGTGGTCGACGGCTGGATGAACAGCCCAGGCCACCGGGCCAACATCCTCAGCACAACCTGCACACCATGGGCCTCGGCACCGCGTCCTCACCCGCGAAGGGGAATCTGCTGGACGCAGACCTTCGCTTCTAACCTCACCCCGGCGCCTACGGCAGGTCTCGCTACAGCCTGCCGTAGGTTTGATCTCAACAGGTCTGAGGGACGAGGAGGGGCCATGCCTGGTACCGACACCCGCCGGCCTCCCACCGGGGCGGGTGGATGTGCTGATCGTCGAGGATGAGCAGGGCTCGCCGAGGCCACCGCTATTCTCGATGCCATGGGGATCAGCAGCCATCACGAACCGACGGCGGAGGCCCTCTTGACGTCCTGAGCCACCGGGAGGCGGGGAGGTGGTCCTGCTGGATGTGAACCTGCCAGGCGACAGCGGGTTTAGCGTTCTGCCACGGCAGCTGCGGCAGGCCTCACGGGTCCCGGTCATCTTCATCAGCGCCCGCGGCGCGGGACGACCAGGTGCTCGCCTGAGCGTCGGCGGCGATGACGCTACATCATCAAGCCCTTCTCGCCCAGCCGTACTGGCCGCCAAGATCAGCCGCATGCTGAGCGGGTCCGGTCAACACACCGCCGGGTTCGACGATGGGAGGCTGCGGGTCGACGACGAGGCAGGACGGGTTTAGCTGCATGACCAGAACTTGGGCTGCCGACCATGGAGAGACAACCGCCTGCTACGACACCTGGTGCGCCACCGCGGCGCGTCGTCACGAAGCAGGAGCTGTTCGACGAGGTCTGGGGCAGGCCGTTACCTCGGACGGGACATGACGGTTCACATCCGTCGGCTGCGGCGGCAGATCGACCGGACCCCGGGCGCCCACCTATCTCAAGACCGTGCAGGGGCAGGCTATCTGTTCGAGGACACCAGGTGAACGGGAAAACTGGCATCGGCATCGTAGTGGTCGCAGTGGCGGTGAGCATCGTTGTCTGTCACGTGGTGGCACAGCCAGCCGTCGACGCCCCCTCAGACCGCCGAGTTCAACGACATCGCCCAGACGCTGGCGGAGCATTGGCCCAGTATCCACGAGGAGGACTTCGCCCGCTCGTCGGTTCCCTTCCTGGTCATCGGCGAGGACGGGACACCACTCTTCAGACGCGGTGACATCCCGGCCAGCACGCGCAGGCGGCTGGAGCCGGTTCTCCCAGCCTGCCCGTGCTGGTCTCAGCGGGCCGCTGGGTGGCACAGTGTACTTCATCCCCGCCGGACTACGCGGCCCGGCAACACCTGACCACCTGGGCTGTCACCGGCGCGATCGCAGCGGTGACGCTGCTCGCCACCGCTCACACCTGGTGGCTGCGGCGCCGGGTGGTGCTTCCGTTCCGGCGGCTGGAACGGTTCGCGGCCGACGTCGCGGCGGGCGATCTCGACGCTCCCCTACAGGTGGATGCCGGAAATGTGTTCGGAGCCTGGGTGAGAGCTTCGACGTCATGCAACGCGAGCTGGCAGCCGCCACGCAGGCTGCTGCCGCCGAGGAGTCAAGAGGCAGCTGGTGGCCCAAATCCAGTCACGACATCCGCACACCGCTAGCAGCATCATCAAGGCGACAGCGGTGTTGGGCCTCGAGACGGACCCCCTCACGGCTGGAGCGCCTCAGCGTCATCGACTCCAAGGTGGCCCAGTTGCAGTCCCTGGTGGCCGACCTCGCGACTGCCGGCACCGCCTCGCGCCCCAGCCTGGAATCAGGCCGAGGTGGTGACCGGCAGCGAAATCGCCACGTGGGTGGCCACGCCGGCTCCGCGTACACAGCGTCACCGTCAGGCCCATCCCGGACTGCCTGGTCGAGTCGATCCGGCAGGATCGCAGGTCTTCGACAACATCCTCACCAACGCTACAAAATACGCTCGTACGGCCGTCACCGTCACCGCCCGGCTCGACGCCGACGTGCTGTGCATCGATGTGCAGGACGAGGGGCCGGGGCTGCCTGCTGCAGAAGGTGCAGGCGGTCTTCGATCACCAGTTCCCGCGGCTCGAACTCCGCCGGGATTCCCGGCGAGGGGCTGGGTCTTACACCTGCGCCCAGCTGATGGACGCGATGGGCGGCTCGATCTCGGCGAGCGGGGATCCCGGTTTCCGCATCCGCCTCGGCCTGCCGCTGGCACGCTGAGGCTGATCTCGCGAGCCGTCATGCCGCCGGGTTCTCCAACCCCAGGCGCGTGCATGGCAGAAGTCCACCTCGCTCACAGCATGATCCAGGAGCATTCCACCCCGGAACCGCTTTCCACTGACGGATCTCCAGCGCACGCCACCAGGACCACCGCAAGACCCGCACAGTTAAGACTTTGTTAGGGAACCGGAAAGGCTCTGGTCAGGACTATGTCCGTAACGTCGGGGACGGAAAGGACTTCATGGCCATGAACCCCATCATCGAGACCTCGAAGCTGTCGAAGACGTTCTCCGTCGGTGGCACGCAGCAGCACGTCCTGGTGAATCTCGACCTGAGGATCGAGGCCGGTGATTTCACCGTCATCATGGGCCCCTCGGGGTCCAGTAGTCGACGCTGCTTATGCGGCTCTCGGCATGGACCGCCCCAGCCTGGGCCGGATCCGCTTCCTGGGCACCGACATCACCGGCTACAGCGAGAACCGACTGGCCCGCTTCCGCCGCAGCCACTGCGGTTTCGTCTTCCAGCAGATCCACCTGCTGGACTCGCTGTCGGTGTTCGACAACCTCATGGTGCTCGGCCTGCTGGTCGGCCCGGAACCGGCGGAGCGCCGTCGCCGAGCGGGCCCGGCAGCTGCTGACTCTCGTCGGACTCTTCGAACAGGACTACCGCAAGATCCCCAGTATGCTCTCAGGCGGCGAGGCCCAGCGGGTCGGAATCGCGCGTGCACTGATCAACTCGCCCGCGGTGTGCTTCGCCGGCAGAGCCCCACCGGACAGCTGAACCACGACTAGCACCGACCGGGTCCACGAGATCTGCTGACCGGTATCCACCGGGATGGGCAAAAGCATCGTGTTAGTCACCCACGCCGCACGTGGCGGCGCGCGCGGCAGTCGAGTGCTCTACCTGCGCGACGGCGGCGTCGTCGATGAGCTCGTCCTGGGACGTTATCAGGGCGACGACCACGCCAGAGCCAGCACCTCAACGGCTTCCTGACCAAGATGGGGTGGTGAGGATGCGACCGCCGCTCCTACTCACTGTGCGCAATCTCCGCGAGGCGTCCTGTGCCGGCTGGCGGTGCTCTTCATCCTGAGTGCTGACCACCTCGCCGCGAAAGCCTACCTGGGCTTGGTCGTGTCACGGACTACGGCAGCTGCTTCGACCGTCTCGCCAGCGGACGGACGCTAACCGCGCTGGTCTCCCTTCTAAGGAGGGAGCCGGACGGGTCACAGAGCTGCACTACAGGTACGGCAGCGGGTCACCGCCCGTCCGCGCCATGGCCGGTCAGAGTCCGGGGAATCCACAGGTCAGGTTGAACGGCAGCCTGAGAGGCCCAGCCGCCCGTCTTGTTCTTCGACATGGCGGCCTCCCGAACTGGGCCAAGATCCGGATCCTCTCTGAGAGTGTCTCCCCGGTGCCGCCGGTCTGGGTGCCGCGGATGCTCGCCACCCAGAGGCAGCTATCACCTCGGCGACGAGGCTGACGCTGAAGTCCAGAGGGTGAGGCGACTTTCCACATCCGTTCTTCGAGAGCATCTGCGGCAGTTCGACCTCCAGCTTCCTCTTCCTCAAACCAGCGCGAGTTTCCACCGGTTTCGATGCTCCGGGATACCGGGACTCTGACGTGTCTCGGTGCGGGGACCAGACGGCAGCGGTTCCGGGAGAGCATTGTCCGCGACCACGGACAGCAGGGTGCAGACCAACGACTCCTAGACCGGCTGGCTGCAACGGCACCCTGATGGCATGATATGTTTTGTGGTCCTGATCGTCGCTGCGCGATGCTGCTGGGCGCGGTGATGGTGGTCCTGGTCCGGTTCGTGGTGCTGCAACGTGGTTTGCCGCATGAACTCGGCGTCATCGGGACGCTACGAGCAGGAGGTTTTCACCACTGGCGGAGGTCATCTGGCAGCTCATGCTGACGTTCGGCTTGAGTGGCGGCGCTGGCCTCGCGGGCATCCGGGACGGCGGCCAGCTCCGGTCCTATTCGCTCCAGTGGAGGATCCTCAGCATCCAGACCGGTCTGGCCTGGAGAGCCCACCTGGACCCGGCACTGATGGCCCGTGGTGCTGGGACTCTCGTCAGATCGTGTTCGCACTCGCGGCCGGGGGCAGCGCCGTACGGCTGCGACGGGTCAGCACGGTGGAAGCGCTACGCGGCGGGACACGCACGCACACATTCAAGAGGACCTGGCTGCCCTTGGACTCCACACCCGGGCCGCTATCCATGCTGCTCGGCGTCAAGGCGGCAATCCAGCAGATAGGACAGAACCTGGCGTTGGCGACAACCTGCCTGGTGTTGTCCTTCGCCTCGGTGTTCACCCTGACGCTGGCAGCCAACCTGACCCCGCAGCGCGTCGTCAACATGCTGATCGGCGACTTTCCCGAGGTCATGATCACCGCTCGGGACGATGTAGACGCAGCGGCTCTCAGCGACGAGGCTGGGAAGGTCCCGGGTGTGTCGAAGGCATTCTGTGAGACTATGGTCACCCTGAAGACCGACCGGGGAAGCATCAGGTTCGACGTGCTCGATGACCCCGCGGTCTTGCGCTACCCCGGTCGCTGAGGGCCGGCTACCCATCCATGCCAACGAGGTTGCGGTCAGCAGAGGGTGGCGCGCGGCGGCTGGGGCTGTCCGTGGGCGATGTCTATGCCGTCGCAGCCGGCGGGCAGCAGACCGAATACCTGGTCACCGGCCTGACGTCGCCCGGGGAGGTGTGATGGTGACCGCCGAGGCCTCAGGTCTCTCCCGCCAGCTTCAGACGGCGGACGATCAGCATCTACACCGCCGGGGGCGCCGATGTGAGCAGCGTCATGGACGCTCTGAGCGCGGCGGTGGGGTCGCGGAGTGCCGTCATCTTCAATAACAAGGACTCCGTCAGCTCCGGCTGGGTTCCTATCTCGGGATGTTGTCGATAGCGGCGGGCGCTGCGGTCGCGGTAACCGTCTGCGTGGTGTCGCTGGTGATGCTGCTGGTCACGGCGACGATGATCGCACGAACCCGTCGTGAGCTGGGTGTCAGAAGGCCCTCGGGTTCACGCGGTCGGATCTGACCCGCCAGGTGCTGTGATCTACCTACCACGGTCGCCGTCGCAAGCCTCACTGGGCGGTCCTGGCGGCGTGGTGCGCGTACCTGACCGGAACCCTACGGGCGGTGGGGAACGGCAGCCGACCTGCGAGTCTCCCCCGCGGTCGTCCTCGGCGGACCAGCCCTCATAGTGGTCCTGGCCTGGGCCATCACCTGGCTTGCGACGCTGAGGATCGGAAGCATCAGCGCCCGGGCCCTGATCACCGAGTAGGCCGGGCGGGGCTTGCGGCTCCTCAGTAGCAACATCCCGGCCGTGAAACACCCGTATCCTTTCGGCATAGTCAGCGAGGATCGTGGTAAGTCTGCCGGACGATCAGGTGAACTGGCTTTGCCATGTGGTCAGAAGGGGCAGGTCGGCGTCGGTATCGGTTTTCATCAGCGATGCCATCGCTCGCGCCGAACGGGAAGACAGCCTCGCGGAACTACTGGATGACCTCGACCAGGAATTGGACGAGTCAGTCAGGACGACGTGGCTTGGACCAACGAAGCCCTGGGCGGTTGCCGAACGGCTCTGCCAGACGAGCAGCCAGCCGACAAATGGAAGAGTTCCGATGCCGGAAATGGAAGAGTTCGTGGGCCGGAAACGGTAGAGTAAGGGGATGGATTATCTTCCGCGGACCCTCGACCAGGAGCTTGACGAGCTGCTGCCTGCGGCGTCTGCCATCGCGATCGACGGCCCCAAAGGCGTGGGCAAGACGGACACCGCCCTCCGGCGGGCCACGACGACATGGTTCCTGGACAACCCAGCTCAGCGCGAGGTCGCCCGCGCCGACTTCGACCTCGTATCAGCTCCTTCCGGGACACTGTTGCTTGACGAGTGGCAGAAGCTTCCGCAGGTGTGGGACTCCGTGCGTCGGCAGGTCGATGCGGGCGCACCACCGGGAAGGTTCCTCCTGACAGGCTCAGCCACGCCAGCCGATCCGGCAGGCACGCACAGTGGGAGCTGGCCGGATCCTGTCACTGCGGATGCGCCCGATGGGCCTCCACGAACGTGGACGAACAGAGCCCACCGTCTTTTCTCAGTGAGTTGCTGGCCGGGCAGGGGGCAGAGGGTTGAGGGCCACACCGACTTCAGCCTGCGTGACTACGCCGATGCCATCGTCGACAGCGGCTTCCCCGGCATCATGAACTCTGCGCCACGGCTGAGGCGGAGCATGCTGGACGCCTATTTGCAACGGATCATCGACCGCGACCTCCCCGAGCAGGGATACAGCGTGCGACGTCCGGAGACACTCCGTCGATGGTTGAGCGCCTACGCAGCAGCTTCGTCGAGGACCACCAGCTATTCGCGCCTCCTGGCCGCCACCACTGGCGGGGACGGTGGTCAGCCTGCGAAAGAGACGACGATCGCTTATCGCGACCATCTCTCGCAGCTCTGGCTACTCGACCCGGTCCCTGGGCTGGATCCCCGCCAACAATCCCATCCGGCGGCTTCAGCAGGCCCCGAAGCACCAGCTCGCCGACCCCGCACTGGCGGCCCGGCTCCTGGACCTGTCAGCCGGTGCGCTGCTGGGCCAGGCGGGAGCCCACATGGCGGGCCCGTTGTTTGAGTCCCTCGTCAGCCTGGGGGTCCGTGTCGCCGCACAGGCCGCAGAGGCAAAGGTCTTCCATCTGAGAACTTCTGGAGGAGACCGGGAGATCGACCTGATCCTGCAAGGATCGGAGGGGCAGCTTCTCGGCGTCGAGGTCAAACTGGCACCTGAGATCACAGACTCGTCTGTGCGACATCTCCGCTGGCTACGAGAACAGCTTCCCAGCCGGGTGGCCGATCTCATGGTGGTGACCACCGGGCCGACGGCCTACCGGCGTCCAGACGGCATCGCCGTCATACCCCTGGCGCTGCTGGGCGCGTGACCTGGCTGGCGCTCAATGCGTGATGTCGCACGCAGCAGTTTCGCCTTGTCGGCTTTGCGAGTGGAGCCTTGCAGGCCAGCAGCTCGGCATAGATGCCGCCGGTGGTGGCCAGCTCGGCGGGTGAGCCGATCTCGTCGATCCGCCCATCCCGCAGCGTCACGATCCGGTCCACCGACGAGATCGTGGACAGTCGATGCGCGATGATCAGCGTGGTCCGGCCCTCCATCAGCTCGTCGAGACCGGCCTGGACGGCGCGCTCGGCTTTGGTGTCTAGGGAGCTGGTGGCCTCGTCGAGAATCAGGATAGGGAGCGTCCTTCAGCAGGGCCCGGGCGACGGAGATCCGCTGCTTCTGCCCGCCGGAGAGCTTGATGCCCCGCTCCCCGATCTCGGTGTCGAGGCCATCCTTCAGCTTGCCGGTGAACCCCGCGGCGTTCGCGCGGCGGACGGCCTCCGCCAGCTCCTGATCGGTGGCGTCGCGCCCGTAGGCGAGGTTCTCGCGGATGGTGCCGCTGAACAGGGAGGCATCCTGGAACACGGCGCCGATCTCGCGCCGCAGCACCGTCACGGGGATCTCGCCGATAGGTTCGCCGTAGACGCGATCTGTCCGGAGGTGACCGGTAGAGCTTCATGATGAGATTCACCAGCGTGGTTTTCCGCCACCAGACTCGCCGACGAACGCCACCCGCTCGCCACGGCTGATCGCCAGGGTGATGTCGTCGAGGACCAGGCTGTGTCCTCGCTGTAGCGGAAGCTCACGTGGTCCAGCTCGATGGCGGGGCCGGTCTGCGCCCAGTCGTGCTGGATGTCACCGGCCTCCAGGGCGTTGCGCGGCTCGTCGGCCTGGTCCATGACCGTGAAGTACTCGCGGCTACCGGCGATGGCGCGCTGACTAGTGTCGACGAGCCAGCTCATCGATGCGACAGGCTCGCGGGCCATGTTGACCAGCTGAATCAGCAGGATCATGACGCCAACGCTGTAGGTGCCCTGCGCGGTCTGCACGAAGATGATGGCGTAGATGGCGAAGAACACCACGTCCAGGACCGCCCGCCGAGCGGTGTCCATACGGTGCCAGAACCGCGACTGGGCGCTGGTGGTGGCGATGGTGCCGTCGTAGAGACGCGAGAACCGCTCGTACTCGCTGCGCTCAGCCAGAAAGGACTTGACCACCCGCATCTGGCCGATGACCTCCGCGAACCGGCCGCCCGCGGAGTCGTAGGCGGCGTTCTTGGCGTGCTCCCACTCCTGCCAGCGCCTCGACGTCAGCGCCGTCAGCCACACGAACGCCGGGTAGATCACGATCAGGAGCACCGCCAGCCACGGCGAGTAGACCACCGCGATCACCAGCACCGCCCCGATGGTCAGCAGCAGCGGGAAGAATGCGTTGGCGAACTCTTTCAGGAAGTCGCTGATGGCGGTAGATCGACCGGTTGAGCCGGGAGATGATGGTGCCGGTCAGCTCGTCGTCGTAGTAGCGCAGGGGCAGGCGCAGCAGCTTGTCGAAGTAGCGCTGCGACAGGATCACCCGGAGCCGGGCGGCCAGCACGTCACCCCAGTAGCCGGTGATGTTCGTCAGAACGGAGTTCGCCAGGCTAACCGCCAGCAGCGCCACGGCCAGCCACAACAGCCCGCCGACCGTTCCGGGGCCGCCCTGCACCATGCCGATGACGGTGTCCGTGGCACGGGCGATGATGAACGGCATCAGCAACGTGGTGGCGGAGATCGCGACCGCACCACACACCACACCGACGTACAGCGGCCACAGCTGCCGGGCCGCAATCAGGATCCTGCCGATTCCCCGCACAGGTCGCACTCTAGTTCTTGCCGGGCCGCCATGCCCTCCTGATACCTTTAACACCAAAGACGTGACATATAACAAAGGAGTTGTCATGAGCACCATCACGATTCTTGGTGCCGGGGCGATGGGTTCCGCCATCGCCACCCCGCTGCAGGACGCGGGACACCAGGGTCGGCTCTGGGGAACGCACCTGGACGACCACCTCATTGCCGCCGTCCGCGACGGCAAACCCCACCCGCGCACGAAGGTTCCACTGGCCGGCGGGGTCGCGACCTTCCTGGCAGGCGACCTGACAGCAGCGCTCGACGGGGCGGATGTCGTGGTGCTGGCGGTGTCATCGGCCGGCGTGATCGACATCGCCCGGCTCGCCGCACCCCATCTGGCGGGTATCCGGGCGGTCCTGCTGACCTCGAAGGGCTTCGCCCCGGACCACGAGGGCCACATCATCCTGCTGCCGCAGGCGGTGGAGGCGCAGCTGGCCACGCCCCTGCCCATCGTCGCCGTCGGCGGGCCCTGCAAGGCCAACGAGGTGGCGGCCCGCCGTCCGACCGCCGCCATCTACGCCGCCGCCGAGGGACGCAGGGCTGGGCGCGGTTCGCCACCACCGACGCTTACCGCGTCGCCCACACCACCGACCGCGACGGCGTCGAGCTGTGCGCCGCGCTGAAGAACGTCTACGCCATCGCCCTCGGGGTCGCCGATGGGCTGACGGAGTCCGGCGGGGAGCCGTTCCACGACCTCAAGGCGGCCGCGTTCGGCCAGGCGCTGGCCGAACTGCGTCGGCTCCTGGCGGCGGAAGGCGCCGACCCGTGGACGGCCCTCGGACTGGCGGGCGCAGGGCGACCTGGAGGTCACCGGCTTGTCGGGCCGCAACAAGGTCTACGGCACCCGCCTGGGGAAAGGACAGGGCGCTGACGAGGCCCTCGCGGAGATGGTCGCCGCCGAGCAGACCGTCGAGGGCGTTCCCGCCGTCGCCCTGGCCACCACCTTCATCCAGCAGCGCCACCCCGAACTGGCCGGGGAAGCTCTGCTGCACGCCATCCACGCCGTCGTCCACGAGGGCGCCGGGCCTCCAGCGCATCATCGACGCCGCCCTACCGCACTGATCCCCCACTACGGCAAAGAGGCCATCATGACTGACACCACCCCGTAATCCTCGCCCTCGACCTCGACCACCGCCACCAAGGCCATCGCCTTCGACCTGGAAGGGTCGCAGCGTCGTCGAGGCCCGCCGCGAATACCCACGCCACAACCCGAGACCCGGCTGGCAGGAGCAGGACGCCGAGGACTGGTGGCGTGCCGCCGCCGACGCCATCCGCGAGGTGACGGCGAAGCTCCAGCCCACCGGCCGGAGGTCCCTGTCGCTGTGCATGACCCACCAACGTGAGTCCTTCGTGCTGCTCGACGAGCACGACCAGCCGATCCGGCCCGCCGTGCTGTGGCTCGACACCCGCGCCGGCGAGCAGATCGCGCGGGTCGGCAGCGACCAGGTGCATGCGCACTCCGGCAAGCCGCCGTCGACCACCCAGCTTCTACAAGCTGATCTGGCTGGCTGAGCACGAGCCGCAGGCGATGCGCACCGCCCGCCGCGTCGTCGAGGTCCACGCCCATCTCACCCACAAGCTCACGGGGCAGTGGGTGACCAGCTGGGCCACCGCCGACCCCATGGCGGTGCTCGACATGAGCTCTTCACCTACTCCGACGCGCTGCTGGCGCTGACCGGGCTGACGCGCGAGCAGATGGCAGAGCTGCGGCCCCCGGGCAGCATCATGGCCACCGTCAGCGACGCCGTCGCCGTCGACCTGTGCCTCGCCCGCGACCTCCCCGTCGTCGCAGGCGCGGGCGACGGGCAGTCCGCCGGGCTGGGCGCGAACGTCACCACGGCGTCCCGGGCCTACCTGAGCCTCGGCACGTCGATGACGATGGGCATCCACTCCGACCAGTACCTCCACTCGCGGGCGTTCCGGACCCTGTCGAGTCCCATCGCGGGCGGCTACACCCTGGAGGCGCTGCTGTCGTCGGGCGGGCTGTGCATCGCGTGGTTCCGCGACCGACTCTCCGGCATGGACTCCCAGGGACGGCCCCATCGAGCCGCGCCTCAACGACCTGGCCGCCGACGTGCCGCCCGGCGCTCGCGGGGTGCAGTTCCTGCCGTATCTCGACCAGCGCCGAGACCCCGCGTCTGGACGCGGATGCGCGCGGCGCGTTCGTCGGGTTCTCCGACACCCACGGCGTCCCGGAGCTGTACCGGGCGGTGCTGGAGGGCTCGCCCTGGAGGAGCGGCTGACGCTGAAGCGGGTCGAGCGGGCCACCGGCACCGCCGTCGAACGCCTGGTCGTGATGGGCGGGCGGCACCGAAGTCGGCGCTGTTCAACCAGATCCTCGCCGACGCGCTGCAGCGGCCCATCGATGTGTGCGCCGAGCCGAGACCACCTGCCTGGGCGCGGCCATCCTGGGGGCCGCGGCGGTGGGGGCGGACGGCGTCACGGACGTCCCGAGCGACGGCAGCCGGATGAGCCGCGTCTCCCACACCGTGAACCGCAGCCGCACCTGAAGAAGCTCTACAAGAAAAGCCGCCAAAGCCCACCGGGCGCCTCTACCCGGCCCTGCGCAAGGTGTTCCCGACCATCGCAGAACTGCGGGAGTCCGCCGACTGACCACGCGGTGGGGTGCCGGCAGGTCAGTCGGCACCCCACCGGCATCCAGGCCTCAGCCATCACTTCAAGAGGCCCCAGCAGCCGAGGTCCCGGGGCACGAGGTGTTTCGTATACGATATTGGGGTGGACGAGACACCTCCTGCACGGCAAGCCCGTCAGCGACGAGCAGATACAGGCCTGGGCAGATGAGGCCGAGGCAGGATACGACCTCTCAATGACTCCGCGTCATCATCTATCACGTGGGAGCATCCGTTCCACTGAGACTTATTCATGGGACTGGTGGAGCGCCCGGCGTTTCGTGGACAGTGGTGAACAGCCAGGTAACTCCAAGCCCCCGGTTTGCTGGCCTTATTCGCGTCTGCTGGCCTCACAGCACAGGCAAACGTAAATAAGGCCAGCAAAATCCCAGCACACGAGAATGAAGGCCGATAGCACATACACGAAAGCTTACTCATAGCTCATGGCAACCTGCCGCTGACAAGGGGTTCCGCGACCTCGTCGACCGCCCGCGAATAAGCCTGAATGTGTCAGTCATGGGCTGTCGTCCTTCCCAGATCTGTCATCCTCGATCTGTCATCCTCGTCAACCGCAGCCAGCTCTCACCTCAACTCGGCAGCCAGCTGCTCCTCAGCCGGCAAATACACACTGATACCGCGACGAGAATGGTCTGGTTGTTCTCAGGCAAGGAAAACCGAACCACCTCATCATTCTTATCAGCACACAAAAAGAACCCCCACCGTGGGATTTCATCCGATTGCGCCCAGTTCGATTGCGAACACAGTGCGTTCGCAATCGGATACGTCTGATAGAACTGCCTTGCCAGCTCCAGCTGACGCACCGAGAAACCCGATCCGAACTCCCGTTCGATTCTCTCAGCAAGCCTATTGATGAGCCTTGCCCCATATGGAGCCCTGTCCTGGCCTCCTTGCTCCTCTCAACGATGCGCTGGCCGACCTTCCAGTAGGTGGCGACGCGGTGGAAGTCAACACTGCGCTCGGCTTCCGAACGCTTGATCAAGATGATGGACCGTACGTCCTGGACAAGCGAATCAAACCAGCTGTGCGACCCAGACAGATCGGCCATCCCAAGCTCCTCTCGGTGTCTGCGAAGATGTGGACCGCACTGCGGTCCACATACGACACCGAGGCTAGTGGCGGGGTCCGACATTTTAGATCTCTCACCTGTCATCCTTGGCACAGAACACACTCGGCTGGCCAGCGACGGCCCGGAGCGTTCCTGTTCCCACCAGGCATTTCGCGTTCCTCATTGATAGCCCTATAGCCAATGGCAAGCTGCATCAAGGCCGCCGAGGAGCTCTGGCTAAGAATCCCCACCGGGCAAGACGACGTTCTGACACAGAACCCAGATAATTTAGGTAACTCTGCGACATCGGCTGACGTGGTCAGGGGCCAAGCAGCGCCAGTGGCACGACAGCGACACCATCGCCACGACGGTAGGCGTGAGTTCCGGTGGTGATCACGACAAGATCGCTCACATCATCAGGTAGTTGATCACGCAGCCACAGCAGGTGCCGCACGTCACTGTCCGCAACGGCTGCCGCTAGTTTCACCTCACAGGCGACGATCCGGCGATCACGTCCCTCGACGACGAGGTCGATCTCGTGGTCGCCGTTGCGGGTGCGAAGATGGCCGACGTGCGCACGGATAGCTTCGGCCGCGACCCGCACTGTGAGCGTTGCCAGGGACTCGAACAGCGGGCCAGCCAGGTGCGAACTGCGTGGAGTCATCATGGATGCCGCTGTGGCTCTCAGCAGGCTTGCCGCCAGTGCGGGGTCCGCCAGTTGATGCTTGGGCGCCTGTTGCAGCCGCGTGAAGGGATTGCCGCTCGGGCTCCATCCAGGAACAGGATCCAATAACCACAGCTGCGTCAGGTGGTCCCGGTATGCCAGGGTGGTGTCGGAGTCGGCTGACTGCCATCTCCTGCTGTCGTGGTGTTCAGCAGCTTGGAGTGAGCGGTGGTCGTCGACGAGGGCTGCGGCATAGGCGGCGAGCCAGCGTCGCAGAGTTTCAGGACGGCGCACGGCATAGCCTGTGTCAGGTAGATCCCGGTCGATGACCCGCTGCACATAGACGCTGAGCTGATCAGAACGCAGCTGACGCCCAAGCCCCATCATCCCTGGGAAACCGCTGGCCTCGATAGCCTCCAGGTAGTCGGGAAGCATGAATGATGTCTTACCGCCGATCTCCCCCGAACACGGAGTCTCCGTCTCGAACAGCTGCCGCACAGAAACAGCCGGGGTAATCCGCCGCGCTCGTGGAGTGCCATGGGACGCATCCGAAGTGACAGGATACGCCCAGCCCCACTGTGCGTTCCCTGCGCTGTGGCCGGAGTAGCGGATCCAGTGAGCAGAAAACTGCCCGGCGGCGCACCGTCATCGACACTACGGCGCACGAGGTCCCACACCTCGGGCATGCGCGACCACTCATCAAGCAGTGTTGTGCCGGGAGTCAGGAGGCCATCCGGGTTGGCGGCAACCAAAGCACGCTGGTCAGCTCGATCTAGCAGGTACCGGTGGGTGGTGCGCTGAAGAGCGGTGCCTGTCTTGCCGACGCCCTTTGCCCCATCAAGCGCAATCGCAGACGCTTGAGGCAGATAGTCGTCCAACAGCTTGTCAACAGTGCGTGGCAGGTACACATCCCCTCCTAGTCGACGCTTAGCACGACCCTTAGTCGACATCTAGCAGATAACATAGGCGACATTTAGCAGGACTTCTAGTCGACATCGAGCCGGAGGGAGGATGTGCCCACAGCCGCACACCGCCGAGGGGCCGTCCCTCGCGTGGAGGGACCAGCACCACCCCGCCGGCGCGGCCGCCGGACCCCAGCCGTCTCGCGCTGGAGGGCTCAGCGGCCGCTGGTCCTTACCCCACCACCGCCAGCAGCTCCCTCGCCCGGGTTCCCGTCACGCCCTTGGCCTTGGTCAGCTCCGCCAGGCCGGTCCAGGGACACTCGGCCACCTTTGCCGCGGCGGGCAGCCTCCTGCACCACAGCGCGATCTGAGGCCGAGGGCCAGGGCCCGCGGAGTCCAGCGGGGCGGGACGTCCTGGGCTCCGGCGTAGGCAATGGCCTCCGTGACGATCGGCCACAGCACCCCGCAGTGCCGCGGGTTCTTCTCCACCCCTCGCAGCAGGGCTGTGGCCAGCCGGGGTTGAGACAGGAGCGGGACCACCGCCGAGGCGACAGCGGCCGGGGCCAGCGCACCGTCACACAGGAAATCCCTCGAGTGATAGTCACCGTCAGGACCGTAGCCGGAGGCCAGGGCCACCGCCGTCAGCCCGCTGCTGGGCGGCCCGTCAGTCCTGGGCTTGTCCTCCCGCTCGCCGGTGACCCGCAGCTCCTCTCCTCCGGGTCCCACCACAGCCAGACCTTGGTTTCGTCCCAGCCAGCTCACAGGAGTGCTGCCGCTCGTCTCTGAGGCAATAGGCCCAGTCGGTGACCGTCACATAACGCGTCCCGTCGCCAGCGATCAGGTCCAGCATGACCGAGCGGTCGGAGGCTGAGACCTCCCCACCTCGACGGTGAGCCCGTCGTCGACCGGCTCCCAGCGGGATCCCCGTCAGACGTCCTCATAACGCCACGGCTGGATCGTCGCCCAGCCGGTACGGTCGTATTTGCCGAGGGCAGTTTCCGGCCAGCTCGCGAGCCAGCTTGACCGCCTCAGAACCGCCGCTGCGCCCGCGACGGCCCGAGCCCAGGTTGCTCCAGAGCTGCGGCAGGGGCGTCTCCGGAGGCGACGGCGGCCAGCACCGAATCGGTCAGGTGCGACATCGCCACCACCAGCTCCTTGGCTCCGGCGGGCAGCCGGGACGAGGCGGCAGCCAGGGCGAGCAGCGCATCGAGTACTCGCCAGGACAGCGCGAGGCATCCCGGCCTCGGCGAGGTCCTCCACGGTGGTGGCCCAGGCCGCCAGCCGGTCAGGCAGAGCGCCCGGCTGGAAGCGTTCGGGCAGCAGCAGGCCGCGTTCCCAGGCGTCGATGGCGGCCTGGAAGCTCGGGCGCGGTCCTCCGCATGGACCGCGACGCTGGAGCAGGTTGACGACGGCGCGACACGGCAGCGGGACGGCGGCACCTGGCGGTCTCACGGCACTTTTCTGCGCCCCCGGGTAATAGAACGCTTGAATCAGAAAAATCCGGGAAGCCGGGAAGCAGGTAGTGGGCGCCCCCTTGCACAGCTCCATTCCCACCGGCCAGCAGCTATCCCGGGCTGCCCAGCCAGGTCAGCCCGGATGAAATGATCCCCGTCATCGTCCCAAAGATCGACGAGGGGATGCCCAGCAGCTGGGCCAAAGCATCACCGGCGGTCAGCTGGTCTCCTGGACCGGATGGGCTGGGCTCCGCGGGTCAGACAGAGCCGTCGGCGAACCGCACAGCGGCCTAGATCGTGCGGGCACGGGAGATCAGGTCCTTGGTGATGTCGCTGGTGTCGACGCGCAGCAGCGCAGTAGAGATCCCCGGCCGGCACCGCGATGCCGGCCTCGTCGAACTGCTGCAACCGGGCGAGGAGATCCTCGGGGTCGATGGTGAGGTCGTCGTGGCTCGGCAGTGACACAATGGCGGGCACCTCACAGCCGGGGACCAAGGTCCCGGGCGCGCACATCCGCCACATTGTCGAGGTTCGACGAGGGACCGCCGCCACTCGGCATAGACGACGAGACCAAGGCGTTACCTGTCCCCGACCCAGCCAGCGCGAGCCTGGCCTCCGTCCGCGGCGGACGACGGCGTGCAGGGGTGGCGACGAACTGCTCAGCCAGCAGCGAGTCCTCGAAGCTCCCAGCGCGGCCACGCGAGCTCGGTGAGGCGCTCAGCGGTGGCGGGCCCAGGTCGAGGCCGGGACCCGCCAGGTGGGCGGGACCGGCTGCCAGGAGCAGCAGCGCCGTCTCCGGTCTCGGGGCCTGCGGGTGATCCCCAGGCCTCGCACAGCCGCTGCGTGGCCTTGGCGATGTCGGCGTCACGGACCAGCAGGTCGGTCAGGAGCGATTCAAGTTCCGTGTCTCTGCGGGACGGGGCCGGCTGGCCAGGGCCGACAGCAGCGCCTTCGCGGCCTTCTTGGTGCGGGCGGCTCCCGCGATGACGAGCAGGTCGGGCAGGGTATTCGTCGCCCAGCACCGCTACGCAGCGGGTTCCCAGGCCCTCCAGAAGCGGCCCTCTCCGCTGGCGAGGGCTCCAAGGAGGAGGTTCGCGGGCTGCGCAGCTCGTCGTCGGTAACCGCCAGGTCGAGGCAGACGCCCCCAGTCGGCACGATCGCTGGGACGCGGCGCGGACTCCAGGGCCTGCCAGGCAGAGCTCTAGGCGACGTTCGCGAGGGCAGCAGATCGAGGCGCAGCAGGTCGCCGGCGGCGCCGTGCGGGGGCAGGTGCACCTCGACGGCGAGGCTGAGATGCTCCTCCGCCTCCGCGGTGAAGGGCTCCGGGTCACCCTCGCCGCGAGCAGGCCTGCAGCGCCAGCGTCGTCCAGGCGACGGCGTAGCCCAGCTGGCGGGGCGGCTCCAGTTCCAGGTCACGCACGAGCTGGACCCAGGCGTCGCCGTGACTCGGGGTCATCGTCACGTACGCGATGTCGTGGCCGCTGGACTCGCGGTCGATGTACTCGGCGGCGAACTTCGCGCCGCGCTCAGTGAGCAGCGCGACCAGCAGGGTCATTGTCGAAGGAACCGAACCAGCGCAGCCTCACCGCCCGGCGGGCCGGGATACCGCACCGGATGGCGAAGGCCAGGAGTGCAGCACGGTCGACGTCGTCAGGGAAGGGCGACTCGAAATGACGCTGTTCACGGTTGTACTCCATCCAATCCCCGACTTCAGTCCGTCGCGGGCGATACGCCGCTGCTCAGCGGTGCCGATCGGGCAGCACCGGCCACTGCTCGGCGGTGGTACCCACCCAGCCAAGGTCACGGAAGACTCGATGGCGGCTGCCTGCCTGGTGTTCATGCGTTTGCCTTCCTGTCTCTTTTCTGCCTTCTCCGCGAGCTGTGCCGCCAGCACATGTTTGCAGGGGCCGCGGGAGCCAGCGTGCCGCAGGTACCAGGCGCAGGTGCAGCTCTCGTCCTGGACGCGGTACCGGGTCCTCGCCGCTGGCCACGAGCCAGCGGTCGCCGTCCAGGTGAGCGCCCCGGAATCAGCGAGCCGCTGCGCCGCTGACCAGACGGGGTTGTCGCGCTCGACCCGGCTCGGGTCGTGGGGCAGTTCGCGGTGGAACCAGGCCCGCTCGTGGCTGTCCCAGCCGACCCGCCCGACGCGCCGAGCACCGCCAGCCAGCCCGCACCCGCGCCTCGGACAGGTCAGCCTCGGGCCAGCCGGGTTTCGTCGATACGCGGGTCGAGGCCAGCAGCGCCGAGACGAGGTCGACATCCTCAGCGACGTTAGCGGCCAGCGCCGTCCGGAAGCGACCCCTCACCGGAGAAGCCGCGGAAAGGCTCGGCGGTGAGCACCAGCGTGAGGCGAGCCCCGGGCAGCGCGAACTCCAATGCGGTGACGCCGTCGTCAGCGGCATAGACGGTGAGGCCTTGAAGGTCGACGAGCAGCCGGGAGACGGCGGCCAGGCGATGGGTGCTGAGTCAGCCGTACCGCCCTGGGGTGCGGTGGGCTTTTGCCATCAGCTGACCTCGCGCAGCGCTCAGCCACACCTCATCCGCCCGCGCGGCAGCCCGGGGCCGGGTCTGCACAAAACGCCGGGCAGCCGCGGCCCCGACGCTGAACTGCTCGACCAGGGGCTGCGTCAACTCGGCGGCGTTGCCGAGGGCCCGGACCCAGCGGTCGGGCATCTGGACGCGACGCTCCTCCACCGTCTCGGCTGGGGTGGAGGCGCGCAGCCGGTCAGCCCCGACGTCGAGGTGCAGCAGCCCGCCGCGCGGCACCCGGGTGAGGGCCTGCCGCATCGCCGGGCCGATATCGACATTGGTGGTACCGTGCCCGATCTGGCCACCGTCGAGGCCGGCCTCCAGGAGGTCGAGGCGGGCCAGCACCCCGTTGCAAGCGGAGAAGCACTCGGCGCGTAGCCGGTCGCCGTTGGCCGTCAGGATGGGGTCGCGCAAATCCACGGGGACGGGCCGGAAGTACCGGGTGGCGGCGATGTCGGCCAGCACCAGCAGCGACCGCGTCACCACGACCGGGTGCGCGGCGAAACCGTGGAAGAAACTAGGATGCTCGACGAGGCCCGACGGGGTGAGCGCCGGAGCGAGATCCAGCGTCAGGCCTCGTCGGTGAGAGTCGATCCATGTGAGAACGAACGCATGGCGGGGAGTCTAGGAGGGGCCACCGACAACAGTCCGGCGCGGAAAAGGTCCCAGAGAAGCGCAAGACATTCGACATTTTCAAGCGCGTCTGCCCCAAAAGCGTCGACGATCCTACGGCCTGCTCCACAACGACCTGATTGCACATTGCTAGTATGTCTGTCATGGCGACCCTTTACGATCGCGACGTGGCCGAGGACGTGGCCAAGGAGCTGAAGGAGCGGTGGCGACCGAGGGACATCCCGTCGGCTTACGCTGCGCAGCTCACAGCACCGCCTCCCGGCCTACGAACGAGCAGGTCATACGCCGCCTGCGGACCCGCGACCGGTCCACCGGCCCGGACACGGCTCAGGTGGTGGAGGCTGTGCGGGCAGGGCGGCGGTGATCGTCTTCGACGCCTCGGCGATGGTCGAGGTGCTCGTGGGCAGCGATGCCGACCCACGTCTACTCGACATGCTGGAGGACGACCTCGCCGCTCCCCACCTACTCGACGTCGAGGTCCTGTCCGCGCTCCGCGGAATGGTGCTCGGCGGGGTCCTCGCGGCCGACCGCGCCAACGAGGCCCTCCAGGACTACACCACCCTCAGCCTGACCCGGTATGGGTCAGAGCCGTTGATCGGCAGGATCTGGGAACTGCGGAACCAGTACACGAGCTACGACGCCACATACCTCGCCCTGGCCGAGGGATTGGATGCGCCCGTGGTGACATGCGACGCGAAGCTCAGCGCGGGTGGTCACCAGGCTGAGGTCACCGTCCTGCCCCAAGGCAGTTTCGACGGCCTAGCCACAGGCAGGATCGACCGTCCGGCACCGCGGCAGCGCTTCAGCCATGAACGGACGCAAGCACAGCTGCACCGGGGCGGAAAACCCCCAGCCCGGGGAAAAGCAGCAGGCCGAGGGCGGCTCGCGGATGCTCCGGCGGTCCTGCTGGCTGCGGCGGGATGGCGCAGGCCGTCATCTCCCGGGGCCGGCGTGCGACGCCATGGTCCCTGGCTGTTGGCCTCCCGGTCCTCGGGGTCTCAGCATGGCTGCTGGCGGGCAGTCTGAGAAGCTTCCTCCGCAGCCGGACCACCGTCAACCCCCACAGAGCCGGCGAGGCGACGTCCCTGGTGGTGGACGGCCCCAACCAGTTCACACGCAACCCCACGTACGTGGGCATGACCGGCATGCTGCTGGCCCACACCGTGGCGCGCCGGCACCTAGCGTCGGCAGTGCCGGCGCTCGTGTTCTGGTGGCTCATCGACCGCCACCAGATCCCAGCCGAGGAGAAAGCCCTAGAAGACCGCTTCGGACGTGCATACCGCGACTACCAGCGACGCGTCCCCGCTGGCTGGGCCGGCGCTCTGCCAGGACGGCGAAGTCCTCGTGACGTTTCCCGCGCTCGCCCCGGACGTCCCCTGGCTTCAGATGGCTGCAGGGGCACTAACCCACGCAAAGCGGCCTGCCGAACTCGATTCAATCCAGCTTAGCGCCTCAGCCGCGCTCAACGGGGAAGCCGCCACACGTGGATGCGTACTGATGCGGACGAAAGCGCCCAGTGTCTGCCACGGAAGACCGACCCGGGTGTTCCCGTTCAGGGCCGAGGTCAGCCATTCCGCAGCCGCCAGGTGATGTGCAGAAGCCTCGTCAACGGCGTAGAGGAGGATATTGGCGTCAACGATCACCGGGCTGCCCATCGTCTTCCAGGGCATCCAGGAGGTCCCTGATATTGGAGACATCGAGACGGAGCCCTAGCCTGCCGCTGCGGTGCACTAGGGTACGGAGATTCATCCGTCCTCATGCCTCTGCGCGCGAGCACATTGATTGCCTCACTGGGGGCCCAGGCCAGCCTCCCGGCGAAGACGCTCTACCAGCGTAAACATCGTCTGCACTGTTGACTGTGGTCCTCACCCGTCCACCTTAACGTCATGATGCTTGCCCGGGATCATCAGATCACCACCACTCATCAGCGACATTTCAGACGCGTCTGCCGCCACAAAGCGCCGACTATCTTGCAGGCCGACGGCCATGCGCTCGCCGGCTGGCATGTATCGGGGTATGGCGATTTTCATCAACATCCTGCTGGTGCTTCGCTCTGGCGCTCATCGGGTTGGCTATCTGGGGATCGTCCGCTACCGCTATGTAAAGTCGTTGAAGGCGCTGGGCTGGGAATTCGACTCGAACCCGCCCATCGACGTCGCCAACGGACTCAACGTGCCGCCGTTCGGCATCGGCTTCGGTCGCTCAGTCGACGACGCCATCCACGGCGCCTCCCGCGACCAGGCGACGCCTTTCGTCGCCTTCAAGTACCGCTGCACGAACTGGCGCAGCGCCGGCTGTGTGGTGCGGATGCCGCTGCCCGCGCCCTACCTGCCCGGCGAGGGTCACCGGTCCTGCCTGCTCGGCGGGACCGCTGGCACGCAGTCCAGCATGGCGCCGCGACGGCCACCGCCCCCGACTTTCCGGGTGGCGCAGGCCTCAGGCCCCGCGCTGGCTCCCCAGCTGCCGGGACCCTGGCGTCTCAGCATCGACCACCAGGACCTGGTGCTCATCGACGCCCCGAAGAAGGCTGAGGAGCTGGCGGCGGTCGTCGAGGTGATGGCGCAGGCTCGCGGTGCCCTCGCTGGCGCTGCCCCACGAGCAGTTCGCCGGGCCTCCCCCACCGCCCGCTCAGCGTCTACGGACACGACGACTGGACCTATCTACCCCGGGACGACTCCTACCTGCAGCAGATCGGGCACACCACCGGCGGCAGCAACCACAAGGCGAAGGACATCATCTACGGCACGGCGGCGAACATCTCCTTCCTGCGGCTGACGCACACCTGGGAGACGACGTACACCACCACTCGACGGGCAGGGGGACAACCCAACCCACACCGAGCACCACGAGGAGATGCTGTGCGAATTCCGGTCCGGGATTCCTTCATGCACCCTCTCCGCCAACTGGGGATTCTTCGGCAAGAAGCAGAAGTTCGAGTGGGAGGAGTTCAACCGGCAGTTCAAGATCCGCTCCGCCAATCCTCGCTTCGCCTCCGACGTGATCCACCAGCGCCAGATGGAGTACCTCATGGCGTCGGGCCCCGTCAGCTTCAACATCTCAGAGGGTCGCATCCCGCAGGTGGCGACAATGACTGAGTGGCCGCAGACATCGAGGCGGTGCCGTCCTTCCTCGTCGGCTTCTTTTCGGACGCGTGCCCGACTCTCGTCTAGCAGAACCTGTGCCTGGCCCCGAGCCCGGAGGTGCGCTAGGAGCGCAGCAAAGCTCCACCGGCCGACAGTCGTCTCATTCATGACAGATCCGCCTGGTTCACTGGCACCGTCCTTGATGTGCTGGCACTCTTCACGCCTACCTGCGCTACCAGGCCGGCGGAGGGCGACGAGACCAGCCATCCGACGTCGGCACATCCAGAGCGCGACCACGCCCGGCACCAGGGCGAGCAGCCAGAACAACCAGAACCAGGGCTGCGGTGAGGGAACGTCCAAGGCCGCGCCCAGCGGGCTGATCGCGCCCAGGCGACGAAGGCGTCCCCGACCGGCATGAGCCCCAGGGCGAAAGCGGCGCCAGAGCCCATCGGCAGCGGCAGGCCCAGCAGGTCGGCCTCCCGGTCCAAGACCTTCGCGAGCTCAAGGTCGCCGTTGCGGCGGGCGGCGGCCAGGGTCACCCGCCGAGGCGCTGGCCGACACCCCGGCAACCAGCGGGCCGGAGTCCACGTCCCCGCCGTCGGCGACGCCGCTGGATACCCGACACCGACCAGTCCCAGCCCGAGACGACGAACTGCTCCTTGAAGACCCGCCACTGCGGGCGTGCGGACGGGGTCGATGTCAGGCAGGAAGGCCTGGATGATCGCCCGCGACGACCCTCTGGCCACGTCGCCACCGCGCGGTGGACCAGCAGGCCCGAGGGATCGCGGTGGGTTTCCACGGGCCGCGAACCACGGCCTCGTCACGGCCGGCAGCGGGCAGCCCACCAGTCCCTGCCGCCCCGGTGGGCCGCCGCCAGGGCGCGACCACCACGATCGCACGGCCAGGCCCGCCCGGGCAGGGAGGCCGGCAGCGGGTCCAGCCTGGAGGAGGCCCGTCAGGATCCGGCGGCGGGCCTCGGTCTCCACCTCCGCCCGCTGGGCGGGTCGCCGGTCAGGGCCGCGCGGTCGACCAGCAGCAGCAGCCGCCAGCCGTGGTAGAAGGCACCGTGCGTGAAGCGGGTCGCCAGCCCCGAACCCGTCCACGACCTGCGACGCCCCGGTCGCCGCGATGGCCTCCTCGACGCAGGGCGAGGAGGTTGTCCGCTCGGGTCGACGCGCCGTCGGCAAAGCTCGCCGCCGCGAGCCCGGACAGCGCCCACTGGAAGAACTCCTCTCGGGGAACAACCGCTGCATCTCAGGCGCGGCCCGGGGGTTCACTCGGCGCAGCCAGGTCAGCTGGCTGGAGACGGCCTGGGTCCCGCGGATCCCGGGGATCGCGGCCCGGGCGACGTGCAGGGTCGCCAGCAGCGAGGCCAGGCCCAACAGCAGGACCACGGCCCTCTGCAGCATCCCGCCGCATCACCGCCGCCGTCCGGTGATGCCGCGACGCACCAGGCCGGCCGGCAGGTAGTACAGCGAGAGCGACTCCAGGATCCGCCGGACCTGCTCCAGCGCCACAGCCCGCTCCCCGTCGTTCGTGGTCTTGGCGGCCAGCCGGGCCGCCTTCGCCGCGCGGTCCGCATCTGCCCTGGCCTCGGCAGGGAGGTGCCACGTCCCGGCGGTCTCCGCGTGGTCGCGGGCGGTGACGAGCCCAGTCTCCAGCCCGCAGCTAGGTCGTCGAGGTCACCGACCGGGAGGGTGTCGCCCTCCAGGTCGTAGCGGGAGCAGCACCAGGAATTCCGAGGTCAGCGGAGCGGAGGAGTCCGAACAGGGCCGCATTCTCACGCGATAAACCAGGTCGGAGTAAAGCCGTCCGTACTCCTCCTTGAGGTCCCTCCACGCGTTTGACGATGTCAGCCCGCCGCTGGGCGTCCGTCGGCAATTGCGGATGCTCACCGCGACTGCGCGCCAGGGCATATCCGACGATATTGCTGCCGTCCAGTCGCATCTCGCCTGCCGCGGCGATCTGGTGGTCTTGGTGCCGGAGCGCCGGCCCCGGGAATACATCAAGGAGATCAGGACGCGTACGGCGGCGTGATGAACGTCAGGCAGCAGCGGGTTGAGCACGCCCACGACCACGATCCGGCGCGCCAGCTCGCCGGACGATCGCCGCCAGCCGCTTGAGGTTCGCGGGATTGCGCAGGAGAAGGCCTCCGATCCCCATTGGATGGGTGGGATCGCGATCATTCGACATCGCTGGATCTCGACCACCTCGCTCATCAATGCGCCGAGGTTGTCCTGCGGGCTGTAATAGGGAATCGGGTGATCGGCTTTGGAGATGGGAGCGTAGAAGACGAAGTTGTTCGGTCCTGAATTTCGGACACTGGCCAGTATCTCCTCTTTGTCTCACCAGCACCAGCAGAGAGCTTGTCGACCGCAAACGTGCTGCGTTCAGGGGGACCCGCTGCCACAGCTCGAGGGTCATTTCTCCTCCCACCCGGCCCTCTTCCACACTGCGGCGGGCTCCGGCAGCGCCAGGCAGGCGCGCGACCCTCCAGCATGCGCCGCACCTGGCCGGGACGTGCAAATAGTGAGAGGCGAGGGAGTCGAGGATGCCGGTCACCTGCTCCAGGGCCGCCTCCGCTCCCCCGGGCTGTCGAGAGCCGGCAGCGACCCGCGCAGCCTTGAGCGCACGGCCCGCCGGTTCCCGGGCCTCCTCAGGCAGAGATGCCGTAGCCTCCCACCGCCCTTCGGCATGCTCCTTTGGCGGCCCGAGCGGCGACGCGGACCTCAGCTACGCCAGGGGTTCAGCCCGGACCCGTCGAGGGTGCTCGTGGGTCTCGTGTCCCACCGGACCGAGTGAGCGGTGGTGAGGCGCGACGGGGTCAGCTCGTCGCGCGGCCGGGCCGAAGAGCGCGCGTCTCGATGCGGTAGGCGAGGTCCGCCGCAGCCGCCCGTATTCCTCCTTGATGCCGTCCACCAGCGCGACGGCGGCCAGGCCCTCGCGCGCTGGACGGTCGTCGAGGAGGGTATATCCAGCGCATAGCGTCCCCTCGCCGGTCGCATGCACCTGCCGTAACGCGGGCCACCTTCGCCAGCAGCGGCACCGCCCCGGCGACCACAGCGACGTAGAACAGGAGCGCAGCCAGCGAGCCCTCGCCAGGTCTGCCCAGATGCCGGTCAGGCCGAACACCGCCAGCGAGTGCGAGCCACCATTGCCGGCGACCGCCCGGACCAGAGGGACTCCTGGCCGGAACCGGTGAGCCACCACGCCCTCCGGGAGGGCGAAGGCCCGCACTCGGCCGACGTCAGACTGGGCGACGACCAGGTCGCCCAGCTCAAGCCGACCGGGCGCCTCCAGGAACTCCGCTGGCACTTTTCCGGCCCGCGACATCACGCAGCTTGACTCATCTCGCTGCCGTCCCCGGATGGTCCAGCACCCGCAGCGACGTGTCCTCGAACTCGATGACCACGGGCGAGGTCAGCAGCTGGGGTTTCATGACACCGCAGCAGCCTCAGGTCCAGAGGCGGCGGGAGTCACCAGGCATCTTTCCGAGGGTAGCCGCAGGTCGGGTCAAGGTCGCGATTCGCTCAGTTCTTGACGATACTCACTCGACATCCCCGTCTCGCTCCGAAACATCTCCGAGAAGCTGGATGCGCGACTGTATCCAACAGCCCGAGCAATCCCCTGGACTGTGGCCTCCGGCTGTCTCAACAGCACCTCGGCCCGCTCAACCCGGGCGCGACGCACGTAGCGGGTCAGCGACAGCCCGTCACCACCCGCTGGAAGCCTCTCCTTGAACTTGGTCGGAGGGCCATGCAGGTCTCCCAGGCCAGGTCTGGCGAGGCCGCGGCACCGCGACCGGGTCCTGGTCGATGCGCTCGACGATTTTGAGAATCTGTTCCCGGTCACGTCGGGGCAATGATCTCCGCCGTCCAGTCTGCTGGATCCTGGTGCGCTCGATGATCAGTCCCATCGCCTGGAGCACCTTGCCCTCGTAGTAGAGGCTGCTGCGCCGCTCTGTCCCCGGCGAGGCCACAGTCCAGCAACGGGAGCGCAGCCAGGAAGTCGCCGCGTCGCCCAGCGAGACAGAGGCGTCGCGGACGTGCTCGGAACTGGCCACCGTACTCCTGCTCCAGGTAGTCGCGGCGGGACATCGCAGGCTTCCACCTCGATGCCGACCAGACCGGGACCGGCACCGCCGCGGATGCGCACCGCGCCGGGCTGGCCGCTGTAGAAACCCCAGAGGCTCTTCCGGCTGGATGCGCCGGCGTCGTCAGATCCTCTCCGCGATGGAGCCATGCCAGGTGACGGAAGGTGCTCGGGCAGAGGGAGTCCCAAGATCATGTCGTGGACGGTGAAATCGTGGATGGCGATCTGCCAGCCGTCATGCAGGGGCCAGCACGTGGAAGCCAATCGCGCCTTCCTGGGAGGGAAGTAGGACCGCCACGGCGGGCAGAACCCCTCAGGCGAGGAGTGACCTCATGGGACTTGGAGACCCTGGGGATCACTTGATGATGGTGTCCATGCCCAGCTGCTCCTATCGACAAGCCACGGCCGCAGTGCGGCGATCAGACGCCGTGCAACGGCGCCCGGACGCATCCTGCGCCGGTCAAGCTCCGTCAACCCAGTGTGAACCATACGCTGACCCAGAAAATTCGTTAGGCAAACCTTAGAGGCAGACTGCGATGAAGACCATGACGGGTGCACAGCAATCGGGGCTGACGGCGCGTGACCTGGTGATCACCGGGATCTTCACAGCGCTCCACCTAGTCTTCATGATGGCCGGGGGCGGGTTCTTCGCCCCGAATCCCATCCTCACCTTCTGATGCCCGCGGGCGCAGCGCTGCTCACCGGGCCGGTCTATCTGCTGCTGATCGCCAAGGTTCCCAAGCACGGCCCGGTCATGGTCCTCGGTGCCATCGAGGCGATCGTCATCTTCGTCACCGGCATGTACTGGCTGTGGGCGGTGGCGCTGTTCGCGCTGGGGATCGTGGCCGACCTCATCGCCGGTGCCGGGGACTTCCGGAACCGGAGCCTCAACCTACTGAGCTTTGTGGTGGTGTTCTAGCTGAATCCCCTGGGTTCCTACCTGATGTTATGGATCACCTGCCGCCTACTCCGAGTACCTCACCGGCCGGGGTTCCAGCCAGGACTACATGGCCACCATGACCGCCACCGGAACCGGCTGGTGCTGGCCGGAATGATCATCTTGAACGTGGTGTGCGCGCTCATGAGCGGCATGGCCGGCCTCAAGCTGCTGCGCAAACGGTTCGAGAAGGCCGGTGTCACGGCCTAGCAAAACGAGGAACAGGGGACTGCGTCTTGATCCCCGGACGAAGCTGTTCCTCCTCTTGGCGTGCGCCCTGGCCGTGCTGCTGTCGCCGTCGCACTGTTATGAGCTGGGCCTGATGGCTGCCATCGCCACCCTGACAGCGCTCGGACAACCTGGGATAGCCACGCTGCTGGCCGCCGGATATGCCACGCTGATAGGAGTTTCCGTGCTAGCGCAGCCTCTCGACCTGGGAATCTTCACAACCACGGTCGTCTCGTTCCTGGTGATGCTGCGGAAAGTGCTGCCGTGTGCACTGCTGGGCGCGGGGGTCGTCGCGACGACGCATGTCAACGAGCTCATGGCGGCGTTCTCCCGGATGCGCGTGCCCCGGGCCGTGACCATTCCCCTCGCAGTGATGATGCGTTACCTCCCAGCGATCCGCGAGGACTGGCGACATCTACGGGACGCCATGCGGATGCGGGATCTCCCTTGGCCCATCCGGTTTCCTGGCACCCGGCCCTCACGGCGGAATGCCTCTACGTACCCCTGATGATGAGCGCATCCGTTCTCGCCGACGAGCTCTCGATGGCTGCCGTCGCCCGCGGGATCGAGAACCCGGCACACCGGACCTGCTACACCACCCACATCGAGTTGCGGGCCATCGATGTAGCGCTGATGACGACCGGGGCACTCACCGTCCTGGTCGCGCTTGCCCTGCCATGGCCGGCCTGCCGGGAGGCGTCGGATGATCGAGCTGCGTGACGTCACCTTCACCTACCAGCTGGCCGGCCCTTAACTCTGAGGCCTCAGGGGTCCGTGGGATCGACTTGACGGTGAGCGACGGCCGGTGCGTCCTGGTCTGCGGAGCGTCAGGATGCGGGAAAACCACCATCACCCGGCTGGCGAACGGGCTCGCGCCCGCTTTCTTCCCCGGGGAGCTCAGCGGGCAGGTGCTGATCGATGGCGAAGACTGTGCCGGGCTGGAGAGCTGGCAGAGTGGCCGAGCGCGTCGGGTCGGTGTTCCAGAACCCGCGGACCCAGTTTTTCAACGTCGACTCCTCCGGCGAGGTCGCCTTCACGCTGGAGAGCATGGGCTGGCCTGAGGAGAAGATCCGGGAACGCACCGATGCCACCATCTCAGAACTCGGATTGTACTACGCTGGCGGATCGTTCAATCTTCTCCCTCTCTCCGGCGGGCAGAGACAGCGCATCGCCTATGCAGCGCGGGCAGCGCACCCGCGAACCTGGTGCTGGACGAGCCGACCGGGAACCTCGACCTGGGTCGATCAGGGCCCTGCGCGGCTACCTGCTCGACGCCAAACGCAAGGGGCTGCGATCCTGGTCACCGAGCACCGGCTGTGGTGGCTCCTGAACGTCGTCGACGGTGGTGGTCATGGCCGGCGGGGGCATCAGCAGCGGCTGACTCCTGTGGAGTTCGCTGCTCTGGACTCTGCGGGCTGGCCGGGCTGGGAGCTACGGACCACAGATATCCGCAGAAGTCCGCGCGACCTCCCCCGAGGCTGGGAAACTCCCGGAACCGTTCCTCAAGCCCGGGGCTGCAGGCACGCTATGGGAGGCAGGAGGTGCTGCATGGCGTCGACCTAGAGGTGCCGGGCAGGAGACCGTGGCGCTGACCGGCGGCAACGGCGCGGGGAAGTCGACGCTCGCGCGGGTGCTGTGCGGACTGCACTGCCGGGCATCGGCGGGAACAATTCCGGATGCGTGGCGGTGCAGCTTCGTCAGGACCGGAACCGGGCCTCGGCCATCGTCTTCAGGACGTCGGGCATCAGCTGTTCGCCAACTCCGTCCAGGCCGAGGTGACCCTGGGAGCTGCCCAAGGCCCAGGTGCCGTCGGCAGAGCACCACCGATCTGGACCGCCTGGAGCGGCGCGGCGGCTGGACGGCATCCCGCCACACGTTGTCAGCGGGCGGGCGAGCAACGACTGGCCATCGCATGCCATCGCCAGCAGGTCCTGCTCATCCTCGACGAGCCCACCAGTGGCCTCGACCTGTGGTAGGGCATGCGGGCGGTGGCTGGACTGGTGAGGGAGCTGGCGGCGCAGGTGTGTGCCCTGCTGGTCATCACCCACGACGCCGAGTTCGTGGCAGCCTGCTGCCAGCGTGTGATCCGGCTCGCGGAGGGCCGGGTCGCCACCGATATCGGTCTATGAGGGACGACCTGGTCTGGAACGATGACCGCATCCGGGGAACCTACTTCGAGGGAGTTGAAGACGTTCTCCGGCACCCGCATTGGTCGTGAGGGCCTCGCAGGCGTGGCGGGGCCCGACGGTTGTCCCGTCAGGTCCTTTGATATTCACCCGGAAGTCTGACCCCAGCAGGTTCTCAACGTCGTCGTAGTGGCGGGCGGCCTGCACCAGCATCTGGTACGCCGCGTCAACCCGGTATTCCCCACTGGGCAAAGACGCCGCCACGCGGATCGCATTCGGCCAGGCCTCGTACCAGGACGCGAACCCAGGGCCACCTGCTTGACGTCATCATCGCAGGCGCGGGGTCAGCCACCGATCCGTCGCCGAGGTTGAGAAGCCAGCTAGCACCACAGCCGGCGGCGGCCAGGTGCAGCCAGCCATCTCGAAGTGTTTCGGGTCGGTCCGTAGCCAGGCCTTTGGGCGGCGATCGTCTCCAGGTACCAGCGGGCATCCGGACGGCAGCGGCTCCCAGGAGGCCAGTTGCGCGGGTGTGGCGGGGACGCCGAGCCTCATGCCGTGGTGACGGCCTCCCAGCCAGCCGGCCTCGCTCTGGGGACTGTCGCCAGCGGCACGCGGCAGGTCGGTGCGCTGCAGCGACTCGCGGGTCAGGGGTGGGGGCAGGCTCGACCGGCGCCAGGATCGCCCATTCGCGCAGCATCCGGTAGCCGATGCCTGGGTGGGAAGGTTGTCCCAGACGGCACACGCGAGGCCCAGTCACCGCGACCGTGTTGACCTCGGAGGAAATCGTCGGCCCGATGCCAGGGAGGCACCCCAGCGGGATGACGTCCCCGGACCGCGACGCGGGAGGGTCCCGCTGGCCAGCACCGCCCTCGTCGGGGCCTGGGATCCCCGATCTGCCGACGGCGGGCCGCCAGCTCATCGCTGCCAATCCCAGCGCCCAGACCACGGTCAGGCGGCTCATCGTCACCAGGTAGCGCCGCCGCCGACGGTGGCCTCCGAACTGCTCGACGTCCGGGGTCCTGGGTGTTGATGGGGTCAGCGCAGCCCGATCAGTCAGCACCGGGCCGAACGCGCACGCCAGTTGCACCCCGCCGCGACGACACGTGATGCATATTCTCTCGCCGTAGCCGCTGGCACATTGACCATCGCCCCGTGCCGGACCGAGCGCCCCGCGGATGATCAGCGATGAACGTCCCGTGCGGCGGGATCTCCTGCATCAGTTGATATGGCACTCGATCGTCGGCAGCCCCTCCCAGCACCACGGCCTGGTCGCCCGTCACTCCTCGGCGACCCTCGCGGTCGATAGTGACTCGCCACCACCTCAGCGAGCAGGTGTTCGGGGCTGGTGTTGGGCTCGTTGAGATCGCTCATGACTGAGCATGCCACGCTGGCGAATCACCAACTCCCATCACCAGCCCACCACCGCGACATGACAGCCCGCTGGTCGCCATCCCAGCATCCGGGATCGGTCGCCGCAGGCACCTGCGGGTCAGGCACTGGGCCCATGACCGGGCCGTCGATCACCACCCGCACACACCGCGGGGTGCTCGCTTTTGAATACGCGCCTGACCTGAACCAACTCGCCCGCGCGCATACGACGGCGGATGTTGTGAGCAAAAGCCTGACGTATGGCTCGTCCCGGCATATCTGCTGCTGGCGCTCGCATGCCACCCCGGAACCGCCGAACCACGCCACAACCGTACCACACAGGAGAACCCATGCCTCCATTCCCCTCAGCCTCCATCCTCGCCTATCCACGCATCGGCCGCGGCCTGAGGCGAAAGAGGCTCTCAAGCCCGCTGGGCCGGCCGGATCCAGCGACGCCGCCCTGCTCGATGCCCAAGCCCAGCTACGCAAGACCAACCTATGGCGCGCCTCGTTGAACTCGGACTCGGGGCCTCGGATGCCTCGCTGGCCGACGCGCCATCGCTTTCTGACCAGGTCCTGGACATCACACTCCTCCTCAGGGCGGTCGGGCGCTTCCGCGGCCCGCGAGGCCTCGACCTGTACTTCACGCTGGCACGCGGCGACGCCGGGTGGCGCCGCAGGAAATGACCGTGGTTTCCGGCTTCAGCTACCACTACCTCGTCCCCGAGATCGGACCACAGACCCCCATCTCCCTCACCGACAATACGATCGTCCGGCAGTTCACCGACGCGCTCAGCTGGGGTACGTCACCGCCGGTCCTGGCCGTCACCCTATCTTGCGCTCGCGAGGTAGCACAGACACGCCTAAGGAGTTCGATCAACTCTCCCGGATCGACGAGGGTCCTCAACCGCCTACGCGGACGTGCCGTGCACTCGCCGCAGCCGGCGCCCCATGGGTGCGGCTCGACAGACTATAATCTTCGAGACCAGCCTCAGGCACCCACGCGCCCAGGTAGCTAAGACAGCAGGACGGTATCGGACTCTTGCTGGGGCGCGGAGGCCAGGTGGAGCGGCCCGCGATCCTCATGTTGACCCCGTGCAGCGACGGCACCGGTGCCGTGGCGGCGCTGGCCGCCTCAGGCGTCAGGCCATCACGTGGACGCGGGGGCGCGGTCGGCGCTGCCGGCTCGGGTAGCGCCGACCTGTCGGCGTGACCCTCGTCGTCGGCGCCATCATTCGCTACCAACATCGGCGTGCCGACCTCGCCCGGGCACGGGATCTCCTCGATCAGGCCCACGCGCTCGGGCCGCACGCGGGTTACCGTCTTCCACAGAACTCTCTCTGCAACGTCCCCCGCTGTACCGGGCTTGAAACCTGGGACGACGAGGCTGAGCCGCAACCTCCACATGGCTGGCCTTCATGAGCCAGAAGGTCAGCAGGGTCGTCGCTCGCCCACCCAGCGGCCTCGACCTGGGCTGGGACGCGGTGTGAACAAGAGATCGCCGAGTCCTCCCGGGTGCTCGCCGAAGCGCCCAGGCGCCCGGCGTCGTCCGGCCCGAGGTCCCGTGAACGTTGCGGCCCTGGCGGAGGCGGATCGACGGCGCGAGGAATTCCCGGCACGCGAGGCCGCGCAGCGCGAACGCCTCGACCTGCCGGACCTGCCGACCACGACCATCGGATCTTTCCCGCAGACGAGCGAGATCCGCAGGACCCTTGCCGGCCAATGCCCGCGGGGAGCTCTCCGACGCCGACTACGTCAAGCGGATGAAGGCCGAGATCGCATCGGTCGTCAGGCGCAAAGAGGAGATCGGCCTGGATGTCCTGGTCCATGGCGAGGCCGAGCGCAACGACATGGTCCAGTACTTCGCGGAACTCCTCGACGGCTTTGCCGCGACCCGCAACGGCTGGGTCCAGTCCTATGGCTCGCGCTGCACCCGCCCGTCGGTCCTGTGGGGGAGACATCGCACTTGCAGGCCATGACCCGTCAGGTGGGCCACCACGCGCAATCCCTCACCGATAAGCCCGTCAGGGCATGCTGACCGGGACCGGTGACGATCATCGCGTGGTCTTTCCGCGCAATGACCTGCCCTTGGACAGTTGCTGGACGAATCAGGCTGGCCCTGCGCGACGAGGTCGAGGAGCTTGAGGCTGCGGGCATCGGCGTCATCCAGGTCGACGAACCGGCTACGCGAGCTGCTCCCCTCGATGCGGCGCACCACGGCGACTACCAGCGTGGTCGGTCGGCGCGCTCCGCGCGGCGACGTCCTCCGTGCGTAAGCACTTCAGATCCACGCACCTGTGCTATTCGGGTTCGGGCAGATCATCGATGCGATAGCCCGGCCTTGATGCGGACGTCCTCCATCGAGGGCCGCCGCTCAGGATGGAGGTGCTGCCTGAGCTGTCAGGCACGGCTTCGACCACGGCATCGGGCCCGGCATCTCACAGGACATTCCTCTCCGCGCGTCCCCTCCGTCGAGGGCTGCGTGAGCTCATCACGCTCGCCGCCGGGTCGGTTCCGCCGGCCCGTCTGTGGGTGAATCCGGACTGCGGCCTCAAGACCCGCGGCTACGCCGAGACCGAGGCGTCCCTGGCCAATCTCGTCGCCGCAACCCGTGAGGTCCGCGCGTAACGGAAACCGGACGCTAGTGTCAGCTGGGGCGGCGAGACGGGTCCTCGTCGCGCGGCTGGCGCGAAGAAAACGGAGGCTCTGATGCTGGTCTTTCAGATCGCTCCGGACTGGTGTGACCGATCTTCACGCGCGCTCGGAGGGACTCAGACCCCAACCTTCTGATCCGTGAATTGGATGCTCATCCATTATTACGAGCGCCCCGGGCGAGAGGTAACCTCTACGCGCCCCCAGGACGCTTGTACAAAACGCCCCGGACGCCAGCGGCGAAAGCACATACCGCCCGGAAACCATGTGCCCCGCCGGCAGACCGGCGGGCGGGGCCTGGCGAAAGGTCTAGCGGATGTCAGCCGCCAGCCTTCATCATGGGGTTGAGGAGGCACGGTTTGACAGGCGTCCCGGCCTTGACACTCTGGCCCGCTCGGGTCGATCGCCTGGCGACGTCCTCAGGCAGCCGCTTGCCCGACTTTCTCGGCAGGGCTGCCGGGCCTTGACATGGTGTAGTCGCATGCTGGCGATCAGTGTTGTTCGAGCCTCCGCACGACAGTACGGGGTCTCCTGACGTTCGACCCGAACGCGTCGAGCGCGCGTCCGCTCCGTCGATGCGCGAGCTGACCGCCTTGGAGAGATCCCGGCCGCGGACTCAGAGAGACCTTGATCGATGTGGGATCATGCCACCGGGTAGTCCCAGGTGAGACAGACCCGCCTCAGTCTGCTGCGCTGCCGCGGTAGTACGCGTTGTAGTCAGATCGCCCTTGAACATGTCGTTGGTCGCACCACGGTGCTGTCCTGGTTGAGTGGCGCCGGTGCGCGCACTGCAGGCCTAAACGTACGGCTCGCTGTCCCGTCATTCGACGACCCAGGCGCGCGATCGAGACGACAGTTGTTGTACATCTCGATGTTCTTCAGGTCCCACGGCAGGCCGCAAGCTCTATCGACCACTTTCTCCGGCGCTATGCACGGCCGTCGGACGAAACTCGTGTGCAGCGATGATGCGCGCAGTCCTCGAAACAACTCGAACGGCATGAACGTACGCGAGATCGTGTTGTTGTAGATCTTGACGTCGTTGCTGCTGGAGATTCCGATCCCCTTGCCGCTACTCTCGATGACGTTGGAGGCGATGATGCCGTTACCGGACACCTCGTAGAAGATAGGCGTGCGCCACGTTGAGTGACAGTTCCCCGTCACCGTCGTGTTGATGCAGCCCTCATCGCACCACAGAAGGCCGGGGCCCGCTGCACCTTCGCGACAGCGGCATCCGAGGACGCCTGACCCAGCTGCGAGTAGTCGACGACGTTATCGCGGAAGGAGAAGCCGTCGGTGTGCGTGACCTTGATATCCGACACGGTGCAGAAAGCCTGGCACACCGTACCGCGGCCTCGAAAGCCGCGGCGTTGTTGTTCGTGAAGCGTTGCCCTCGTACGACGCCGTGCGCCTGGTCTCGCCCCGGCGCACGTTGGGTTCGTTGCAGATGAACGTGTTGCCGACGACGCGTCCCTGCGCCTGGTCGAGGAGGTTGGAAGTCCGATGGTTGAGCTCTGGGGCGACGATCGGAGTCCTGCACCACCGAGTTCGCCTTGCTGACCGACACGCCGCGGACGTGCCGGCGAGCCGGATGCTCCACGCCGTCGAAGCTTCCCACTCCTGCACGTGCGCACTGAGACGTTGATGCCCTTCCAGGCGAAATCGTCACCCACGAGCGGTGAAGCGCGGCCGCTCCGGAGATCCCTCGGTGGTGCCCGCCGTCGGGTCGAAACCGACGTGGTAGGGTGATCCTGTCCTCCGCCCGTAGTTCAGGCCAGCGTCTTGTTCTCTCGGGTCTTTCGCCGTCGTCGGGGTCTTGTCCTCGACGAAGAAGTACCCTCCGTGACCTCCTCCTTGGAGGCTGACCCGCGCAGCGGCTTGTCGTTGATGAAAGACCTGCTCAGTAGATAGGCGGCCATGACCCTCACACTGTGGGATCGGTGCACGACCGTGCAGACATGGCACATGTTGTTGAACTTCCCCGTGGTCTTCCAGGCAGGTTACCGTCCTTTCGCCCACCGCGCGCCCTCGACGACATCACTGCCCTTCCAGCCACACCTCGGCATGAGGCGCAGCCTGAATAGTCAGGATCACTTGTCGACGAAGAAAGCGCCTCACGACAGACGCCACTCCTGACGACGATGGTGTATCCATCGCTGGCCTTTCACCGCATCGCCGATATTGCGAAGGGCGCGGCCTCGGTTCAGGATTGCTGTCTGCCGTCCGTCGCCGCCCGGGACATTGCTGTCCGGGACAGGATAATTCGTATCCTTGAACTGATAGACACTGTTGAAGACGATCTGCCGCCTGAGCCTCCGAGACGGCATGCACCATCAGGCCCCCACCTCCCAGGCCGAGCCATGGCCGCGGCGATCATCCCTCGTGGAAACCATCACGTAGCTTCTCACGCAACATACATTCTTCCCACCTTTCCGGTTACATATGAGACTACTTCATTTGGCAGTCAATGTCATATAGATTTCATATTCGGCATCGAATTACACACAGCCATGAATGAATCTCATATATTTGCTTTTTCTTTACTCTATCATGCGACGGGTTCACCCTCAGAAACTACCCATTTCAGCACCCAATATTCCGGGTCAGATATATCTGAAATCATCTGAACCACCAGAAAGAAATCAGATTATGCCGGCATGGACAACGCTTCAAACAGCAGCAAGTACAATGTGGCCAGCCAAACCAGCACAGACCACCAAAACTCAGAGAGAGCATCATGCCTCAATTAAGCAATATCCTTCCCGCTGGAGATCGCGGATCTTCTAGCCAGCGACATCGAAAAGATATCCGCAGACCTCTCTCCACTGCCAGGTCGGGCCGGGAGATGATTACTATCAAGTCTCTACTACATTTCACTCACCGTGTCCCGACGAGGTGGTGAAATGGCTCGTCAACGTGGCGAGGACATCAGCAATACGTAACT
>BNJS01002531.1_pt1 | contig 122055 bp, 244 predicted proteins | sample 8540461 | NCBI WGS metagenome assembly BNJS01 (sample SAMD00202454, study PRJDB9452) | human saliva metagenome | isolation source: human saliva | place: Japan | reverse complement strand
TTTATTAATTCAGAACTATTATTTCGTTCAATCGCAGGTGCAATGAAACGTTTATAACTATCCTCAATTGCTGCTTTATATAAGTCGCAGATGGAGAAGCTGTTTTTATTTCTTTTCTTCATGATTTTTCTAATGGAATCGTTGCATCAACTTCCCACACTAACTTTTAACTTACGCCTTCTTTTCAGCACGATTCACACTAAAATACGATGTGCTGTAATTGTTTCTTAATTCTTGATACTCGTAATACATTTCGTATACATTTTTCATCTTTTCTTCATCCTTCAAACTTGTATACAAAGTATAGCTTTTTGAATTGTGTATATTCACGAAGTAATTTTCTATAATGTGCATTATCAGTTTTCGCAATAATTTCTAACGCTCCATTTAACGCATCTTCTTTAAATTTCTTTTTTCTTCGTTATTAGATATTTGCAGCTTTTGGCAACCTCTTCAGTACACGCTAATAAAATTCAGCCGGTTCTAAACCTGCTTCTTTCACGCAATCGACCGCTCGTGGGCTCTTTTGTTTAAATGGACAGTAAATATCCTCTAATGCCGTTAATGTTTAATTCATTAAGTCAGATAATTTCATCTGTTATTTTTCTTGTTCATCAATTAATCGAATAACTTCGTCTTTCTCTTTCTCAAAAGTCACTAAATAACGATGTCTTTCTTTCCAATTTCACAATTTGAACTGTCATCAAACTCCTGTTTGATCTTTACGATAACGTGCAATAAAAGGAACTGTATTGCCATCTTCTAATAAGCCTAATACCCTTATCAATTTGCTTTGGTGAATATTAATTTAATTCTTGCTTTGACCTCCAACATACGTTGTTCAACTAATTAATTCTGTATCTGTCATAAAAACCTCTAATCTTTTTATCCTAACATAAAAACAACACCCTTTAAAGATTTTGTTTTGCACGTAAAAATACAAATAGAAAACATTTCTGGAATAGATTGGGGTATAGTAGCCTCGCTATCATGATCTCCTTGGCTAAACTTCGAAACCTAGGTCTCAGTTTTCCCTGCAAAATTCCAGCTGATACTGGAATTTTTGCTTTCGCTGTTCAGAAATGTTTTCTATTTGTATTTATTTTCTAACCCCACATTCTTTTTAAAAATATTTTCCTTTTCGTATATGGAAGATGGACTTTGTCAGAAGAGACTCACAATTTTCGAATAGTGTGTCACCAATGTTAGTTGGTTACATTATTATCTTCTGCCATTGTCTATAATAAGCCTATCTCTCAGACATTGCTCTCATAATTCCCGTCAATAGAAAAAGACTTTTGCATAGTAGCTCTAGCGATATAATCACAGGAAAAATTGAGGACCTCGAGGCTCAATTTTGGCATATGAACCGTAGCTCTTGGACAGGCTCAGCTACTACATCAGAAAAGTCGATGCTCATAAACACGACTCTCATAAACATCACGTCCAAAGAGTGACTTTTTCGCCGTGGCAACAGTCCTGGTGAGCCAGTATGGCTATAGCGACCAGGACTCAGAAATGCACTGAGCATGATAGTGCAAAGACAACAGCAGCTGACTGCTGCCGCCCTATGCTACATCAGAAAAAGTCATATTTCTTCATATCAGTCTAAATCAAGCTGCCCTGTATACAATTGGTAATACACACCTTGTTTTTCCATTAAACTCTCATGAGTTACCACGCTCAATAATCTCACCATGATCCATTACCATAATCACATCCGCATTACGAATCGTTGATAAACGATGGGCAATTACAAACGAAGTTCTACCCTCCATCAATTGGTCCATCCCTTTACTAATCAACGCTTCCGTATGACTATCAATCGAACTAGTCGCTTCATCCAAAATTAAACACTTTTCGGATTTGCCACTGCCGCCCTAGCAATCGCAAGTAACTGTCTTTGCCCTTGAGAAAGACCTTCACCATCACCAGTAATCTCCGTTTGATACCCATGAGGCAAACGTTTAATAAATCCCATGCGCATTCGCTAATTTTGCAGCTTTTACCACTTCATCGTCTGTTGCATCTAAATTCCCATAACGAATATTATCCGCAATCGAACCCGTAAACAAATGCGTATCTTGTAATACAATCGAAATTGTTTTACGTAAATCATCTTTCTTAATCTCCGTAATAGGAATTGTATCAAACGTAATTTCTCCATTATCAATTTCATAAAAACGATTAATTAAATTTGTAATCGTAGTTTTCCCAGCACCCGTTGCACCAACAAAGGCTACTTTTCAATCCAGGTTCAGCCCAAACATTGATCTTTTTCAAAATTGGCACATCTGGAACATAACTAAAGTCCACTTCATTCAATTGAATATTCCCAACAACAGGGATTCTCTCTTCCCCTTTTTACCCAATACCATTGTTTTCGAATCTGTTTGATCTAATGTTACAGTTCCTTCATCCACTTCAGATTCTTTCTTTTAATATCGCAAAAATTCGTTCTGCCCCAGCCATTGCAGCTAATAAAGACATTTGTTTTGTTGTGACATTTGCGCTAATGGTTGAGCAAATGTTCTTGAATATTGTAAGAATGAAGCTAATGCCCCAACGTCCATCCCTTTGGAATACAACTAAATATCCACCAAACTGAAGCGGTTAAAGCATAATTAATATAACTAATATTACCTAAAATAGGGGAACATAATATTTGAATTAAATTGTGCTTGATTTGCTGCTTCTCTTAATTGAGAATTTAAAGTTTCAAATTCTTTTTAAGACTAATGTTTTCATGGTTAAATACTTTTCACGACTTTTTGTCCTTCAATATGTTCTTCGACAAATCCATTCACTTGCCCTAAAACTTTTTGTTGTTCCGCGAAAAATTTACCTGAACGACCTGCTACAATCTTACAATCGCAAACATAATGAAGACCATAACGATTAACATGCCTGTTAAAATTGGAGATAAAATAATCATCATCACAAATGTCAATACTAATTGTAGTAAAAGAGCTGACAATCATCAACATACTATTATTAAACGCTTGTTGAATATTTTCAAAATCATTTGTAAAGCGAGACATTAAATCTCCATGCTTTATTGGTATCAAAAGAAACGAATTGGCAATGTTTGAATATGATCAAATAAATCTTTTCTCATTGTTTCAATCGTTTTGTTGACCAATCGTAATCATAATTTTACCAGAGAAATAATTCGCAATTGCTCCCAATAATATAAATTAAGCCAATAACTCCTAGCATTTTTGCTAGACCTACTACATCTTTTGTTGCAATAAAATCATTGATCAACGGGCGAATAAAGTAAGTCCCTACAATTCCTGCAGCACTTCCTAACACAACTAATAGAAGAACAGCGAAAAGACTCCACTTACTTTTCCATAAATAGCTCCATAAGTCGGCTAATGTTTGCTTTAAATTTTCAGGACGTTTTGGTCCAATTTTTTTAGCGCTCATCTACTTTCGCTCCTTCCATTTGAGTTTCATAAATTTCACGATACAATTCGTTTGTTTCCATTAATGTTTCATGTGTTCCAATTCCGTTCATTTTTCCATCTTCTAACACAACAATCTTATCAGCACCTTGGATAGAAGAAATTCTTTTGCTGCAATAATAATAACAGTTGTATCTGGTAAATGATTAAAGAATGCTTCTACGAATTAATGAATCAGTTGAAGTATCTACCGCAGAAGTTGAATCATCTAAAATTAAAACAGCTGGTTTTCTTAACATCGCTCTTGCAATACATAAACGTTGTTTTTGACCTCCCAGAGAAATTTCTTCCTCCTTGTTCAACTTTTTGTATCATATCCATCTGGCATTTCCATAATAAAATTATGTGCCTGAGCATATTTAGCTACTTGAATCATTTCTTCTTCAGTTGCATGAGGATTTCCCCATAATAAGTTTTCTCAGAATGGTTCCAGAAAACAGTGTATGAAGAACCATCGCTACTTGGCTTCGTAAATCAGAAAAGGCATAGTCTCGAACATCTTTACCCTGCAACTCGAACACTTCCTGCCGTTGCATCATACAATCGAGGAATTAATTGAACAAGGGATGTTTTACCAGAACCTGTTGGTCCAATAATTCCAAGAACTTGACCACTTTTCACTGAAAAAAATGAATATCATTTAACACTTCTTCTTGTTGATCTTTTCCGTATGAGAAATGAACATGATCAAACTCTACATCCCCACGAGTAATTTCAGTTGGAATCACTTGCTCAGGTTCCTAACATCTACTTCTGTTTCAATCACTTCAAAAATACGATCCATTGAAGCTTTTGTCATTGTTAACATCACAAAATACAAAAGAAATCATCATTAAGGACATTAAGATTTGTGTAATATAAGAAATGAAACTAATTAATTCTCCAGTTGTCATTTCACCATGCATTACAAATTTTCCACCAAACCACATAACTGCAATCAGTACAAGCATAAACGGTTAATTGCATAATTGGATTATTCCAAACGATGACATACATTGCATGTAAGGCACGAGTTTTAAAGTTTGTATTTTCAACACCAAACTTCACACGTTCGAAAGGTTCACGAACAAAAGACTTTACCACTCGAATACCAATAAAGTTTTCTTGAAGAATACGATTAATGCCATCAGTTGCCTGTTGTAATAATCTAAAACGAGGAAATGCTGTTGAAATAATAAGTGCCAAACTCACTACTAAAAATGGAACGGCTACTACAAAGACTAATGACAATTGTGCATTCAATGATACTGCAAAAAAGAATGCAAATAAAAACATCATTGGTGCACGTGCTAAAATACGCATCGTCATAATCGCTGTATTTTTGAACATTTGTCACATCACTCGTCATACGTGTAATTAAAAGATGCATTAGAGAAAAAGTCTAAATTCTTAAATGAAAAATTCTTGAATCTTCTTCATTTGCGCACTTCTTAATTCACTCAGCAACACCGGTTCCTGCAATAGAAGCAAATTTCGCTCCTAATACCCCGGCTCCAAGAGAAATCATCGCAACAATAATCATTAAAATTCCATACCATAAAAATCATAGAAAGTATCTCGATTTGGAATTCCTTCGTCAATAATTTTTAACATAATAATCGGTTGCCCAACTTCGCAGACAACTTCCACTAAAATGGATAAAAATGCTAAAAATGGGAAATATTTATATTTTGAAAAAAATAGGGAACTATTTTCTTTAACATCTTTTCACTCCTCTTCCTATTTCATAAAAAGTATTGTATCTATTCTATCAATGCTTAGAATGTTTTTTTCAAACAATCCTATCAAATTTTTACTAAAAAGATTGACAATGACGTAAAAACTCCTTTTATATTGTTACCATATTCAAGTTTAGGAGGTTAACAATTATGAACAAAACATATTCTTTAACACTAATCGCATTGGGGAGCAGCACTAGTGGCAGCATTGTCACCCTTTCAAATTCCTTTGGGTCCTATTCCCATTACGCTTCAAACATTAGCCATCGGATTAGTTGCTACCATCTATCGTCCAAAAAGAAGCCACACTTGCTATTGTACTTTATTTATTATTAGGTGCTATTGGGACTTCCTGCTTTTTGCAGGTGGAAAAAGGTGGATTTCAAGCTTTCTTTGGACCGACTGCTGGTTTTTCTAGTTTTCTTCCCTATTCGTGCATTTTCGTTACTTCTATCATTGCACAGAGAAAACAAAAATGCTGTTCGTTTATTTATAGCGAATCTTTTAGGAGAAGTTGCCCTATTTATTGGTGGAGTGATTGATTTTATACTAATTACGCATGCTGATTTTTCAAAAAGCTATCAATCTTGTGGTACTTCCATTTATTTTGCCAGATTTAATTAAAAATCAGTTTCACAACTGTCTTCGGGTTATTATTATTAAAGAGTTTTAAAAAAATAAACCTTATTTCAGACAGGAAGCATAATTTTTTTATGAGGTTAGGAAGCAAAATTTCTAGCCTCTTTTTAACACCTCTTTTTATTCAACTTAGTAGGCACATAGAAGAACTTATGGTAAAATACAAAGCATTAGAAGAGATAAAGGAGGATAAATTGTGACAGAATTACACTATATTAGTACTCGAGATAAAAACAATCGTGTAACAGCTTCTCAAGCAATTTTAAAAGGAATTGCTGAAGATGGAGGGTTATACGTTCCAACGACAATGCCACAATTATCATTGAACTGGGAAACATTGCAACACCAATCTTATCAAGAAATTGCATTCCCAATTTTAAAAAGCATTTTTTTAACTGACTTTTTCAGACGAAGAATTACAATATTGTATTCACTCTGCTTATGATACAACTTTTGATGATCCAGCAATTGCACCTGTAAAAAAAGTTGGCAATGCCTACATTATGGAATTATTCCATGGGCGTACGATTGCCTTTAAAGATATGGCTCTATCAATCTTACCTTATTTATTAACAACTGCCGCTAAGAAAAATCAACAAGACAAAGATATCGTCATTTTAACGGCTACTTCTGGAGATACAGGAAAAGCTGCCTTTAGCAGGATTTTGCTGATGTGCCTCATACAAAATTATTGTCTTTTACCCAAAAGGTGGCGTAAGTACGATTCAAGAACGTCAAATGGTTACTCAAGCTGGAGACAATACATTTTGTTTATGGTGTAAAGGAAACTTTGATGATGCTCAAACAATGGTAAAAAAACTATTTAATGATGCAGATTTAAACCAAACATTATCAGAAAAAGGATTCCAACTTTCTTCATGCTAATTCTATCAATATTGGTCGTTTATGCCCTCAAGTGGTGTATTATGTTTATGCTTATGCACAATTAGTCAAAACAAGGAGCTCTTCAAATTGAGAAGCTTATGAATGTTGTTGTTCCAACTGGAAATTTCGGAAATATTTTAGCAGCATATTATGCAAAACAATTAGGTATTCCAATTCAAACATTAGTCTGTGCTTCAAATGAAAAATGATGTATTAGTAGACTTCTTCCACACAGGAACATACAACCGTCAAAAGAAAATTTGAAGTAACAAGTTCTCCAAGTATGGATATTTTTAGTTTCAAGTAACTTTAGAACGATTAATTTTCGAAATGACAGGAAGCAATGCCGAAGAAAACAAAAAGCATTGATGGATTCATTAACAAACAATGGTCACTATCATATCGAAAAAGAAGTATTACACTCATACGAAGAGTTTTATGCTGCTCGTAGCTAGCCAAGAAGAAACAGCTGAAACCATCGAAATCTGTTTTTAACAAAAGAAAACTATTTATTAGATCCACATACAGCAGTAGCTCAATGTGCTTATACTAAATACCAACAAGAAACAAAAGACAACACTCCTACAGTCATTGTATCTACAGCTAGTCCCATACAAATTCCCTCAAAGTGTTGTATCGGCTGTAAAAGAATCTGATGTTACCACTTTAAGTGATCAACAATTAATTGATGAAGTACATCAATTAAGCGGAGTAGAAATTCCTCTAGCCGTTACAAGTGTACTAGAAGCAGAAATCAGACACACAAGAGTACTTGAAATTTCAGAAATGAAAACAATCAGTTTATGACAGTTTAAACATTTAAAAGTTAAAAAGCCCAGCCATGAAAAATATGGCTGGGCTTTTTGATTTATTTAATTTTATGCTTATTCATTTTTCTGCAAAAATATTTGTCATAATTTCTCTTAATTCTTCTTTTTCCTTTTCAGGTAAAGGTCCTTCTTGTTTTTGCTACTGCATAAAAGTTCTGGATACTGTTTTGCAACTCTTGCTACAGTTCTTGTTGTTGCATGGGCTCTCACTAAAAAATGGAATTTTCTTAATCCATTCGCTAGGGTACTAATTCAAGAATTTTTGCCGCTTCCTTATCCGTAATGACAGAAGTCGTTAATCCCGCATTAATTTGTTTTTTTGTTCATGTTCTGTAAAATCTTTTAATATCCATTTGTCATCCTCTTTTCTTTACTCAACTTTTATTTTTAATTGTAATCAGTTCATTCAAAAATCTAATATTTTATTTTTCAAAAATCCTTGTTGCTGAATTACTTCTAATAACGCTAATCTTTTTGAGGTAATGTTTCCATTTTTATCTGCCACTTGTTTGCTGTATCGATCTACTCGATGATTTAAGTCTCTTGTGTCATAGTATCCTGTAATCTCTTCATCATACGCTTCAATGTCTTTTTAATGGATTTTCTAATGCTTGATAGTGATTTTTCCATATGCATCACTTCTTTTTGGTAAGCGATGGTTTTAATTGAGGTTCTTGATTTGGCCATCCTACCGCTAATCCAACTGCTGGGAAATGTATATTCTGGTAATCCTAATAAATCGATAATTTGCTGAGCATCATTATGTAAACTTCCTAAAAAATACAGTTCCCATTCCTAGTGACTCAGCCCGCTACTACCATATTTTTGAGCCGCAATGGTTGCATCCGTTAATCCTGCAATAAAATAATCTGCTGTTCCTTGTAATTTAGCTGGTCTATCTTGAGCCTTTGTTAATTGAACATTACGATGATAATCTACTACAAATAAAAATAAATGCCCATTCTTTTTCAACATATGGTTGTTTTGAAATTGCAGCAAAGGTAGCTTTTTAACGTTGAATCTGTAATACTAATAATCGAATAAGCTTGCATAAATTTACTCGTTGCAGTATGTCTTGCTACATCTACTAATAATTCCACTTCTTCTTTTTGTTAATTCTTGCTCCTTAAACGCTCGAATGGAGCGGTGGTTCAATGTGTTTGAATTGTTTCATTCATGATTTTTACTCCTCTATAAAAATAGTGGAGTCAGCAAACGACAGAAATTGTTTTTGCTCACTTCCACTATTTACATTATTTAAAATATTTTTTTAGCTGTTTCAATTGCTTTTCTCTTTTATCATTACTTCGCCATATTCTTGAACAACTTCCCAAGATACTCTAGAAAAATTCACCAAATTCTCTTAAAAGAGCTAAATCTGCAGTGAAATCTTCTCCTCAAAAAAACATCTTGGTATACATGTAGAAAATAATAGTTACTATATCGATATAAAGATGATTTTTGAACATTATATGGATACATTTTTGCTAACTGAACAAAATCCTCAAATGAGTCAAAAATACAGTACAATCCAGTGGCTCCATTTCTTTTTTTCAACGGGTGCCTCTACTTTTTCTCTTTTTGGTTTTCCCATTCGATGTCCTAAAGAATGTTGAATCGTATCGACTAAATTTCGAAAAAACGTTCGCTATCTGCTTCAATATCTTTCTTTTCAACATATTTGGTAACATATAATTCAATACCTTCTGGATTTGGCATCACTTGGAAACTCATACCCTTCAGAATCTTCAAATTGATCAATGACATCCATTTCTACTAAAATACTATGGAAAAAAATTCTTCTATTTCTGTAGGATTAGCTAATAATTCTGAAACAGAAGTGCCACGTTCTTGTAAATCTTCATTTTCAATTCTTACTAAAATAGTATCATCATTAATACGTTCCATTTCCATAATATTCACCTCACTTACATAACATTTAAAAATTCACATTTTTTTTAAGAATAGTACTATTGTAACGAATTTTCATAGAATGTAAAAAGTAATAACACCTTTTCTATCATTCGTATTAGCTCAACAATAAATCTACTAATTCTTCCAGCAGTCACATTTCCAAAATATTTACGAACATCAATGGACTCAAATACTCTAGAAACTGCATCTCGTTTGATATTCAATTCCTGTTAATTTTTTTCTTCACGTCACTAATTTCTCCAAGACCAAAGAAATCACCGTTAATTTTAATCTCTTTGATATGATTTTGTTCAACATTTAAGTGGAATTCAACTTGTCCTGCTGTTGTACGTTTAGATTGTGTTAACGCAAATTTTGGATTTTTCCCATAGTTCCAATCAGGATTATTAAAATAGGTCTTTCTCAACACTTCAATTTTTTTCCCCAATCTTCTTCTGTTAGAACATATTCTTTTAATGAGTGAGTATCTTCCACTTCGAAAATATTTTTTTAATAACACTTCTCTAAATTGTAAAAATATCTAAATCTTGAAATTCTTCTGCCAAATAAGGTTTTAATATTTGTAACACGTGAACGAACTGATTTAATTCCTTTTGATGCAATTTTATCCGCTTTTTGGACGTAATAATTGTGGTAAAATCATTACATCAACGTCCAGCATCAATGTGCATGAGCCGTTAAACGACCATTATTTGAGTACATTGCATTTCCTGAAATTTCTTCCCATCGATGAGTAAATCATTTCTTCCTTGAAGTTCAGCGCCAGTTGCCCCCATTTTATGTAACGCACGAATAACAGGGTTTTGTAAATTTACCAAAATCACGGAAACTATCTCCATCATCTTCAGTAATAAAAGCAGAAACAAATATTTCCCATATCATGATAAACGGCTCCACCCCCAGAAAAACGTCTAACAACTTGGACTTTTAATGAATCGACTCCATCTTGATTGACTTCTTCATAAGTATTTTGATTTTTCCCAATAATAATCGCATTTTTCATTTACATAAAATAACAAAAATTAGCTCATCTAATTTTCTCATTTAACAAAAATATTCAATGGCTAAATTTGGTTGTTGCATCATAGATTTCTTTTCCCATTTCTTTTGATTTTTTTACATAATACATGACCTAACCTCTTTTCTTATTAATTACAATTATTCTATCAAAAACGTTCTTAAAGAAAGTAAGCCACTTCATAAGAACGTTCTATAATATATCTGATTTTTCGTTTTATAAACATCTAATGACCAGCCCTGCTCTTCATGATAGATTAACTGACCAAATAAATTATCTTTAATATACACATTTTCCATCACATGGTAACGATCTTCTGCTACATATAATGGAATTGTATATTCTTGCAAATCTTTTTATTCTTTCTGTTGAAAAATACCATTCCAACTTTAAAAATATGTTACTAATTCTTTTCATAATTCTACGGGTACTTCCTTTTGCATTTTTCTTGATTAAAAAAATAATCGTCTATTTAAACGAGTCATTTCTTCACTCATTTGATTCATTAATTGATAAGATAATTGTTGATAAAAATCATCCATCTTACGATAATACACTTTTTGTAAAATCTTGACCTAAATTTAAAAGATAAAATTATTTTTGTAATTTATAAAAACGGAGAAATGCAAATGTATTGGCATGCGAAATATATAATAAATCAGCAATTTCTTGAGGAGTTAATTGATGTAAAAATTCCAATGATTCAAAATCAATCCAATTATACTCTGTAGTACTATTTTGCACTTCTTCTAAAAAATGCTTCGATTTTTTTAGAATCTTTAATATAATAAAATCCTGTATAATCATCATAAGTGGCTAAAGGAGACTTACCTTTTAATAATAATATATTTTTTAGGATTTTCATTTTTGTGTCAATACTGCTGAGTTGAAATTTAATCGAACTACTTAATACATGATTCGAAAATAGAATCTAAATGTACATAAATTGATTGCATCACAAAAACTCCTCCCTTATACTTATTCCACATTACTATATGGGAAATATCACTGTTTATGTATATTTATTTCATTACAAATTCCATGTGAAAGCTTTTTCTTTGTAACAAAATTGAAATAAAGACAATCGAAGCCTAACTTAATAAAAACTTCAACTGTCTTTTAATCCTACATCTCTCTTAAACGTTTTAATACGATTACTTGTTGCTGGATGCGTTGCAAACCAAGAATCTTTTCGTCATTTCCCTTTTTAAAAAGGATTTGCTATATATAATGCTGCACTTTGAGGATCTGCTTCTTCCATTGCTGGAGCATTTGAGATTTTTCCAATGCTGAAAATCAACCCCTGAGGGATTTCGAGTAAATTCTACTGCAGTTGCATCTGCTAAATATTCACGATTTCTTGAAATTGCTAATTGTAAAAATCGTAGACATAAATGGTCCTAATATCATTGCTAAAAATAGAAATCACCATCATAATCGCTGCAAGTCCATTTTCATCATCTTTTGAACGTCTCGAAGAACGTCCAAAAACATCATTCGACTTCCAAATTGGACTAAAAATAGCAATCACTGCTCAAGCGCAATCGCAATGGTTTGTAATCTTACATCATAATTTTGAATATGAGCAAATTCATGAGCTAAAACTCCTTCTAATTCCTCACGATTCAAACGTTGTAATAAACCTGTTGTTACAGCAACTGCCGCCTTTTCAGGAGAACTTCCTGTTGCAAATGCATTCGGAGAATCATCGTCAATCACAAATATTCTTGGTCTTGGAACTTTTGCAATCATCGCCATATCTTCAACAATATGCCACAATTGAGGGCGCTTGTTCGTATTCCGTCACTTCAGTCGCATGATTTAATCGCATCACAACATCTGTTGATTGACTAATCATCATCATTGTATACAATCCACCTGCAACTAAAAGCAATTACCATTCCTGCAACAGCATTATCCATTACTGTATAACCTAATCCAATACCTACAAGTAGAAATAAAATTAGATAAAATCCTACTACCAACCAAGTTTTTCTTTTATTGGCAGCAATTTGTTCATACATCATCGTTTTCACCTACGGTCAATTTTAGAATTGAACTTTTGGAACTGCACGCTCTTCCGCTGGAATTTCTAACATTTGTTCTTTTTGTAAATCCACCAAAATTCGCAATAATATTATTTGGAATCATTTGAATTTTAATGTTATATTGTGCCACGTTGAATTATATAATTGACGAGAATAAGCAATTTTTATTTTCTGTATTTGTTAATTCTTCTTGTAGTTTAATAAAGTTTGTATTTGCTTTTTAAAGTCAGGATAGCTTTCAGAAAGCGCAAAAATTGTTTTTAATGTTCCACTTAATTGATTTGAAACATCCATTTTTCTTGAACAGAAGCATTACTTCCCATATTTGTTAATTGATTTCTCATTGCAATAACTTGAGAAAGTGTTTCTTGTTCATGTTTAGCATAACCTTTTGACAGTTTCTACTAAATTAGGAATTAAATCATTTCTTCTTCCTAATTGAACATCAATTTGAGCAGCCGCTTCGCTTACCCAGTTTTTAATTTTACAATACCATTATATGCAGATACAGCCCAGATAATGACTACTGCAACAATTCCTAAAAATAATCCATAATGTCATATTGACACACTCCTTTATATTTTATACAGTTAATTGTAACAAATCGTTTTAGTTTTGCAAACTATTATTGATTAATTGAGCTTATTCTACCATATTTACTAAAACTTACCTCATACTTTGAGACCTAATTTTTGGAGAAAACATGTCACTGATTCAACAAGCTTTTTACAAAAGTACTATTAGATTCTACCACTCCAATTCATCACCATTGGACTATTGGAGACTTACCTGAAAGTTATTTACAGTGGATTCAACAAGAAGGAGCTGGTTATTTTCTTCATTCAAAAATAACTACCATTGAACCTACTCGATTCGGCTTAGACTATACTCTCTTAAATGGTATTGCAGGATTAGAAAAAGGGCAATTGGATGAGTTTATTAGATGACTGTTTTTGCCTGAAGAAACAGGACTACCCGATTATTTTATTCCCTTTTTTTAAAAGATGAATCTGTTTACTATTGTTTTGATTATCTTGAAAAAGGAAAAGAACCTAACATTCGCCTCATAGATATAGAGATGGATCAATGGTTAACGATTGCTTCTTCTTTTGAAGAGTTAATCAATTCAATGAAACCTCATATTGAATTGATATCATTCGACCATCGAAATTGGATGAGCATTCATACTCGCAGACAACAATTGGGATTATTCCAACCTGAAAATTTTCAAACGTTATTAGAAATTGAAGAGGATGAAGATTTTAACAGCTATATTTACTGGATTGCTAAAGGTTTAGAACAAACTTCCCCAATTTCTTCTATTGCACAAGAAGCACTAGATTTTATACTGGAATACCGAAAACAAGAATTAGAAAAATTCCCATCTTACAAACTAATTCAACAAAATTAAACGAATAATGGATAAACAAAAAAACAAGACTTACCGTTAAAAGTAAGTCTTGTTTTTACAATTTCACATATACACGAATACAAGCAAGACTCTCATAGTAGTACCAATGATACTCGCTTTTTGCGAGGCTACTTGCATCTTCTACTACTATATCAGAAAGTCTAAATTCTATACGCTCCCTCATAAATACACGTCCAATAAGTTAGACTTTCTATAGTAGTACCAGTGATAAAAACTGCACCGCAGATTTTATCACAAGAAAAATTGAGACCTAGGCTCAATTTTTAGCAATGAGACTCGCTTTTGCGAGACTGCTTTGCGTCTTCTACTACTATGACAGAAAGTCTATACGAAATTTAAAAAGAGTCATCGATTAAAAAAACCCAACTTTCTCAAAAGCTCTTTTCAATCTCATCTAAATCTTGCTTCGTATCAGCTTCCACTAAATGATAATGAACCCCATCAGTAATCTCAGACAAAGGACGAAACTTCGTTTCCTCCACTTGCTTCATAAAATGAACAATATCTCTACGACAAGTCATTTTTCAATAATGTTTGAATTTCCCCATAAACTGGATGATCCACTAACACTGTTTTTACTCTTCCACCATTATCAACAATAGCAACTAACTCATCTTCAATATCATCAATCGTATGTTTCACTTTAAACAAACGATGCATTTGTTTCGTGATTGCTTAGAAGCAGAATGAATATATCCTCGATTTGTTGAAATAATTTCTTCCCCATCTGCACGTAAAAATGGCAATATCCTGAACAATAATTTGTCTTGTCACATGAAAATGATCCGCTAATTGCTGTCCGTTAATCGCTGATGAAGATTCTTTTAATAAAGTCAATAATTTCTTTCGACGTGTAATGGTCACTATTAACCCTCTCTCTTATGGATTTTCTTTAATGAACGATAAATACCAATCGCTATTACATAGTCTACCATACTATGAATAATCGTACCAACCCCAACTAAGACAAATAAGACATACAATAATTTTTTTGAAGATCTTGACCTGTCACACTATAAAAAGACAAAAACATACAAAAACTTCACCAATAGCATGAATAATTGCTAAAACAATATTAAAAATCCATGAAGATTTTTATTTTCTAATATATTGGGAACTTTCTCAAATAAAGAGCCCCTAAAGTTCCAAATAAAAATATGAGAAAAATGCTCGTAAAACGATAATAAATGGGAATCCTGCTAGGAAGAAACCAATGGTAGAACCTAATACAACAAATACCGTCATCCATGGAGAAAAGAAACATCGCAATAAAAATAGCTACGTGGCTTCCTAAAGTATAAGATGCCGGTGGAATGACAATTTTAAATGGCATTATAATTGGAACAACAATCGCAATTGCTGTTAGTAAAAGCTGTGAACGTTAAAAATCTATTCTTTTTCATTGAATATATCCCCTTTTTCTACTGTATATACAGTAGTGTATACCATAACTTTACAGAATTCAATGTTTTTTATGAAAATGAGAGAATTTTTCATAAAAAAATGAAAAAGACTTCGATGTAGCTCACGCCCAGTTACGTTCACTTTGCTACTTCAGAGAAGTCTTGATTTTATTCGTATTCTTATAAATAAACGACCAAATAAACAGACTTTTTGCTGGAAAAATTGAGACCCAAGGCTCAATTTTTTTAGCAATGAGACTCGCTTTTACGAGGCTGCTTGCGTCCTAGCTACTTCAGAGAAGTCTAGTTTATAGTTTATACAATTACATCATACCCATTCCTGAATCCATTCCAGGCATTGCTGGTGCAGCTGGAATTGGTTTATCAGCCACAACTGCTTCTGTTGTTAATAATAAAGCAGATACAGATGCTGCATTTTGTAAAAGCTGAACGAGTTACTTTAGTAGGGTCTACAATTCCTGCTTCAATCATATTTACCCATTCATCACTTGCTGCATTATATCCAATTCCTAACTCTTGAGCTTTCAAATGAGCCACAATTACAGAACCTTCTAATCCTGCATTTGTTGCAATTTGACGAAGTGGTTCTTCTAATGAACGAGAAACAATTTTCGCTCCAGTTGCTTCGTCCCTTCTAATTCTAAAGCGTCTACTGTTTTTGAACATTCACTAGTGCAGTTCCTCCACCAGAAACGATTCCTTCTTCAACAGCAGCACGTGTTGCATTTAAAGCATCTTCAATACGTAATTTTTTTCTCTTTTAATTCTGTTTCAGTTGCAGCACCTACTTTAATCACAGCTACTCCACCTGATAATTTTGCTAAACGCTCTTGTAATTTTTCACGATCAAAATCACTTGTTGTATCTTGTGCTTGAGAACGAATTAAAGCTACACGATTCGCAATTAATTCTTTTTGAACCTGCTCCTTCAACAATTGTTGTATTATCTTTAGAAACAACTACTTTTCCAGCTGTACCTAATTGTGCTAAAGTAGCATCTTTTAATTCTAAACCCAAATCTTCTGTAATGACTTGAGCACCTGTTAATACAGCAATATCTTCTAACATTGCTTTACGACGGTCACCAAATCCTGGAGCTTTAACCGCTACTACATTAAATGTTCCACGTAATTTATTTAAAACTAATGTTGGTAATGCTTCCCCATCTACATCATCTGCAATAATTAATAATGCACGACCTTGTTGAACGATTTGTTCTAATAATGGAATAATTTCTTGAATATTAGAAACTTTTTATCTGTAATTAAAATAAATGGATTATCTAAATGAGCAACCATTTTATCATTATCTGTTACCATATATTGAGATAAGTATCCACGATCAAATTGCATTCCTTCTACAACATCTAATTCTGTTTCAATTCCTTTTTGATTCTTCAATTGTAATAACGCCATCGTTACCTACTTTTTCCATTGCTTCTGCAATTAAACTACTGACTTCTTGAGATCCTGAAGAAATAGCTGCTACTTGCGCAATCGCTTCTTTTTGATTCTACAGGACGAGAAATTTTGTGTAACTCTTCTACAGCAGCACGTGTCGCTAATTCAATACCACGACGAATGCCTACTGGATTTGCACCTGCAGTAACATTTTTAATCCTTCACGAACAATTGCTTGTGTTAAAACTGTTGCAGTTGTTGTTCCGTCTCCTGCGATATCATTTGTTTTAGAAGCTACTTCTGCAACTAATTTAGCTCCCATGTTTTTCAAAATGATCTTCTAATTCAATTTCTTTTGCAATTGTTACCCCATCATTTTGTAATTAATGGTGAACCAAATGCTTTTTCTAATACAACATTACGACCTTTAGGCCCTAAAGTTACTTTTTACTGTATTTGCTAAAATATCTACTCCACGGAGCATTGATGCTCTTGCATCTTCTGAAAACTTAATATCTTTTACCATTTTTCATTTCCTCGCTTTCTATTGTACAATTGCAATAATATCTTGTTCTTTTACAATAATATATTCTTGACCATCTAATTTAACTTCAGTTCCTGTATATTTCTCAAAGACAACACGGTCTCCTACTTGAACTTGACGATCTTTTTCTTCTGTAAATTCACTAACAGCTAACACTGTCGCAAATTGTAATTTTTCTTGTGCTGCAGTTGGTAAAAATAAACCTCCTGCTGTTTTTCTTCTTGTTCTACCATTTGAATAACAACACGATCTTTTTAACGGTTTTAACATAATCATTCCTCCTTGATTTTTAGCACTCTTTCTTCTTAAGTGCTAACCACATTACTATAGTACTCATTTGGTCAAAAATCAAGGAAATATTTGAAATAAAATTCTTTATAATCTTGTAAGATTTTTAAGGAATAATAATGGGGAGGCTTTTTATGATTAGTAAACAACAATTTTTGTACATTTTATAGTTGAAATTTTAATTGCTAGTTTCTTTTATAGCAGTACAATTACTTCCCATTCGTGGTTGGGAATTTTCGACAATTTTTGTTGTGTTTTTGCCACATTTAGTATTTTCAAATGCGATTCGAATGTTAAATTCTTATTTAACCATGAGAAAATTAATCAATGAAACCGCAGATTTATTAGAAAAAGTGCCCATCTTTATGAAATAGAAGAAGATGATGAAAACTCATCAAAAAGAATAAGAGAGGTTACCAATTTGAATAAACGTCTTTTCATCTATTCACTAGGAACTACTTTTTATCCTTACAATTCTTGTTTTTGCTTTATGTAAGCTTCACGAATAAATTTATGTTAGATTTTGTTTATATTGGAAATACTTTTAACACTATTGAGTTTTCCTTTTTAATCATTGGCTTAACTCTATTAGTCATTCAATCTGGAAACTTTTGACTTTTTCCTTTATAGTTTTTCGTTCAAAGAAAAAGAGTATGTTCCACAAAAGATCGTATCAGTCTATCATTCATTTTTGTTTATGGACTTTTACATTGTTATGGATTATTTCAATTCTATTAACATTCCCAACAATTTTTAAATAAACAAAGAGAAAAAGTGACGTCTGCAACAACAGCACGTCACTTTTATATTATAGGAAAGACTTTTGCATAGTAATACTAGTGATATAATCAGCCACCGCTGATTATATCACACGAAAAATTGAGACCAAGGCTCAATTTTAGGGCATGAAACAGCAAAAGCTGTTTGCTGCCGTCGTCTATTACTATAACGCAAAGTCTATTTCTAGTTCTCCTCAAAATAGTCAACCAAGTCTTTCACTACGCCACTTCGAACAATCGTATCAATTTGCTTCAACGCAAAATAAACACTACTTGCACTTTGAAGAACCATGAGCCTTCACTACAGGAGCCTTCAATCCAAATAAAAACAGCTCCACCAAATTGAGAATAATCCAAAGTATTTTTTTCAATGAACGGAAAAGTGTCCTTTAATAATAAAGCACCCAGTTTCCCTTAATACCTTGACTTAAAATATTTTCCTTTAATAAACTCATCATCGTTAAAAGCAGTACCTTCAATCGTTTTTAAAACTGCATTCCCTGTAAAACCATCTGTTACAACAACATCTGCAATTCCATTTAAAAATTTCTCTTGCTTCAACATTTCCAACAAAAATTAATTGATGAATTTTCTTGAAGAAGTGGATAAACACTTTTTACTAAATCATTCCCTTTACCTTCTTCAGTTCCATTATTTAATAAACCAACTGTTGGATTTTCAATATTTAATACATATTTTTGCATAATAAGAACCTAAGACTGCAAATTGTTCTAAATTTTTGTACTTTACATTGAGCGTTTGCACCCACGTCCATTAAAATAAATTGACGATTATCTTTTTCCAACAACGGGTAAAACTGGCATTAATCCTGGACGATCAATCCCTTTAATTCGACCAACAATTAATAAACCACTTGCTAGTAATCCTCCCGTATTTCCTGCTGAAAATAGAGCATCTGCTTCGCCATCTTTCACAGCTTGAGCTGCAACTACCATAGAAGCATCTTTTTACGACGAACTGCCTTGACTGGTCTCATCTTCACTTGTTACTTTTTCACTACAATGAATGATTCTAATATTCGGCAGTGTTTCTGTCATCACCGCTTGGATACTATCTTCATCTCCATATAATTGAAATTCATTTTTCTGGATATTCTTTTTGCTGCTTGAATAGCACCTGCTACAATTTCTTTAGGAGCGTTGTCTCCACCCATCGCATCAATGGCAATTCTAACCATTTACAATTTCCTCCGTTTCACGACTTGTTTGTTCGATAAATTCTTGTATTTCTTTATATGCTACACTGTCCTCTTCTTCGATAACAAATGTAATAGCATCTTCTCTTGCTTGTTCTAGTATATCATAATCTTGTACAATGTCAGCCACTTTAAACTCTGGGATTCCTGATTGTCGTAATCCAAAAACGTCACCTGACCCACGTAATTCTAGAGTCTTTCTGACTCAGGTAAAATCCATCTGTTGACTCACACATAATTTGCATTCTTTGTTTTCCTTTGCTCTGTTTTAGGCGATGCAATCAAAATACACGTAGAAGCATGTTCACCACGTCCTACTCGTCCTCTTAACTGATGTAATTGAGCTAATCCAAATCGGTCTGCATCTAATATGACCATGACAGTAGCATTTGGTACGTCTACACCTACTTCAATTGCAGGTTTGTAGAAACTAGTACTTGCACATCGTTCTTTTGGAAAGCAGTCATGACACTTTCTTTTTCATCACTTTTTAAACGTCCATGTAATAATCCTACTGACAAACGATTTTTCAAATCGTTTAGAAATCATTCATAAATTTCAGTCCCATTTTGAACATCTAAATTTTCACTCTCTTCAATTAAAGGAGAGATGACATAAGCTTGTCTGCCAGCTTGAACTTGTTTTTCAATATAATCATATACTTTCTCTAACTCTTGTTCTTTAACCCCAAAAGGTTTGAATCGGTTGTCGTCCTTTAGGAGCTTCTTTTTAAGATGGATGTATCCATTTCACCAAAAAGTCGTAATGGCTAATGTTCTTGGAATTGGAGTTGCTGTCATTTGCAACACATTTACTCCTGTTCCTTTTTGAGCTAATTGTGCTCTTTTGCTTCACTCCAAAACGATGCTGTTCATCAATAACAATAAAAGCTAAATCGTGATAAATGACATCTTCCTGAAAATAAAGCATGAGTCCCAACTAAGAGTTGTAATTCTCCCTGTTGTAATTGTTCTAATAACTGACGTCTTTCTTTTTAAAGTTGTGGTTCCGGTAAGTTTCAACTTTTAGTTCTGTTTCTTTTGTTAAAGCACAAATGGTTTTCGTAATGTTGGTCTGCTAATAATTCTGTTGGAACCATTAAACATGCTTGTTTTCTCTGTTAAAGCAGTCGCTACCATCGCAATTGTAGCAACAACTGTCTTTTCCACTTCCAACATCTCCTTGTAATAATCGACTCATTTCATACGGAGCTCTTAAGTCATAGCAAATTTCATTAACTACTTTCTTTTGTCCTTCAGTTAGTGTAAAAGGTAAAGTTTGAATAAATGCCTTTAATGCATTATTTTTCATATAAAAATACTTTGTCCCTTGTTTTGAATGGTGTCTCTTCTTTTTAAGCTTTGTAGTTTTTAACTGATAACAAAATAATTCTTGATACACTAATTGCTGTCTAGATTGTTTTTGAATGATATTCATCTTTTGGAAAAATGCATTCCTTCCACAGCTTCTGGATGAGATAGTAATTGTCTTTTTTCTGAATGGAAGCAGGTAGTGGATTTGGAATATTTTCTTTATACAGCAGTAAAAGCTGTTTGAATCAATTTCAACAATGTACTTTGTCGAATGGATTTATTTGTTCGGTATACTGCTTCAAAATTGGACGTTTCCTCCATATCTTCTTTAGTTGAAATAATTTTCATTCCCATTAAAGTGGAGCGTTTGGCATCCCATTTTCCAAAAATAATACATTCTTGATGTTGGATTAATTTATTTTTCAAATAAGGCTGGTTAAAAAGGACACTTGGATAACTTGTTCTCCAATCGCCATTCGGCAGGAAATTCGGTTTTTCTTAAATCCATAATAGTGAACGACTGGTTCTGTTACAATAATTCCTGCTAATGTCACTTTTTCTTGATCCATGATGGTCGAAACATCTCTTACTTGAAGGTCTTCATAGCGAAATGGAAAATGTGTTAATAAGTCATAGATGGTATCAATTCTAAGTCATGTAATGGTTCCATTCGTTTAGGGTCCGACACCCGATAAAAATCTTACGGATTGAAATATTGTTTTTATCCATTTCTTCACCTCCAAACATTCTATTCTTTTATAGTTTAGAGAGGAGACATACTGTCAACTGTTGTTGTAATATATTTCAGACAAGAATTATAATAGTAGCAAGAGGACGGCAGCAGCCCTTCGGTCTCATGCCTAAACTTTGAGCCTAAGGTCTCAAAGTTTCCTGTGAGGCTGGGCAAAAAGTCTCAAAAATAGAAGAAAGCACGTCCTGATTTTGACTAAAATCAAAAATTAGGACGTGCTTTTTATTAAATTCAGTAAAAACAAGGGGGATACCCATCCTTGATTCATACTATTTAAGATATATTTTCTTAATCTCTGCAGATTCATTCCTAAAAAGAGTAGACCGATGTCATTATGAACGGCATTTTTACCTCTAACATGAGTTCTACGCATGCCAAAATTACGCTTCATCTGACCGAAAAACAGGCTCAACTTCAATTTTTTCGTTGAGCATATACTACTTCCACGATCACTATGTAACGCTTCTTTAATCGTTTCTTTTATAAGATTCCCAAACTTGATTTTACACTGAATTTGACGTTGTTGTCCAGTGGGAGTTTTTGATAATTCATCTAGTTCTTTTGTTTCTTGAGTAGAATCTGCCTCATACACTTTTGAATTGACGAGTAAATCCATTTTTATCATTTCTTGTAGAATAATATTTAAAAACTAAATTTTATACCCTAAATGATCAATATAATAATCTTCCTCTTCAATGTACTGCCAATTTTGTCTATTGGCAGGATTATTTTTCAAATTTCTTCGTTTGTTCTCTTTCGTACATTGTGTAAGGAATCAGAGGTGTCTTTCATACTCTTCAAGAATCAATTGATAATTTTCTTCACTACCATATCCCGCATCGGCAACAATAGTAGAAAAATTGTTTTAATAGTTTAAATGATTCGAGAAAAAGGCTTAAGAGTTCGTCATATCTGTAGGGGTTAGGAAATACATCAAATCCTAAAAACAAATTGATGATTCGTTGCGATTTGAAGATTATAACCAGGTTTCAACTCACGATTTTTCATGGCATCTTCTTTCATGCACATAAAAAGTAGCATCGTTATCTGTTTTTAGAATAACTATTTCGACTATCAAATGTTTCCTTAGCTTTTAGTATATTTTTTCTTTACGAGGCAGAAAAATCTTTTTCAAGTTGACGTTTAAAAAGAATGTAACAAACGTCTTTTTCTGTTTGTTTTTAGAACCACCAACAATATGTTTAGGTTCTTCTTGAATGAGTTCTTCTAACTGTTCCAGAGATTCATTAGTAGCTCAATCATAGCATTAACACCATATTCAGTAATTTTTTTCTTCTTCCGATAAAGCAATATTTACTTGATTTTTGAATTAATTGATCATATAGTGTGCTAATTTTTTTCATTTAACGCTTCATCATATCTTTCAACAGCTTTTACGCCATACAAATGAATAACGATTCGCATCTGCTTGAACTTTTGTACCATCAATAAATATACTCTCGAATCAATAATATGATAGTGTTGAAGTAATAAAGTAAAGTATACGAAAATATTTTTTTAATGATAGAAGAAAACTCCTCATTACTTCTAAAATTATTAATAACATGATAACAGACATAAGTTTGTTGAGAAAGCCACTGCATAGGAATATTTTCTTCATTCAATTGGACAATTTTTCTACCACTATAAGTAGAACGAGTATAAGCGAAAAGAATCATTTTTAATAACATACGAGGATGATGAGCAGGTCTACCCATTTTTGATGTTGTATTAGGAAAGATAATAGAATCTGGAATGGAATCTACAAACTGATTAATGAATCGAGCAATATGATTTTTAGGAACCGTTAATGTAAAAATTTAGTTCTAAAGTATATGTTGGTGTGGTATAATTTTTTGTACATAGGAGTCACCCTTTTCTTATTTTATTTCGTTCAAACTTATTATAACAGAGGTAGACTCTATGTTTAATTTATAAGACTAAAAAGCACTATAAAATCCTGTTTCAGAATTTTATAGTGCTTTCTTCTTTCGAGACTTTTTGCCCAGTCTCACTAATGCTACTATTAAAAATTCTTGTCTTTTTGACGGATTCTTTCATTAAAACGTTTATTATGACGAAATTTTGGCGGGTTCTTTCGTTTGGACGTTTTCGATGATGAATTTTTAATGGTCGCAAAGAATGGTAGCAGTCCTTACGGTTTCATACCTGTTGCTACTACTGTTTCTATCGACAAAAAGACTGGACGTTTTTCCATCCAGTCTCTCTAATATTCTATTCTACTGCTAATAAATATGCGTATACAGGTTGTAAACCTTCGTGTAATTCAACTTCAATATCTGGGAAATGTTCTTTCAACATAAGAAACAATTTCTTCTGCTTCAGATACTTCTACATCTTCCCCAACTAAAATTGTTAAGATTTCAGATTCATCATTCACCATTTTCGCAATTGTATCAATTGTCGCTTGTTTACGATCTGGTACACTAATTAAAATTTTACCATTTACAATACCCATGAAGTCATTTTCTTTAATATCTACCCCATCAATGGAAGTATCACGAACGGCATTTGTAATTTGACCACTTGTCACTAATGACAATTGTTCTGTCATAGCTTCTTGATTCTCTTCAAGACTAGCTTGTGGATTAAACGCTAATAATGAAGACAAGCCTTCAGAAATTGTTCTACTTGCTACAACTGCTACTTCTGCATCTTCACTAACTTCAGCAGCTTGGTTTTGCAGCCATTAAAATATTTTTATTATTTGGTAAAATAATAACTTTTTCAGCATGAGCTTCTTTTTACTGCTGCTAAAAATATCTTCTGTACTTGGGTTCATTGTTTGACCACCATTAATAATCGTTGTCACACCCATGCTCTTGAATAATTCATGAATTCCCTTCACCCGCAGCTACAGCAACAATTCCATACTCAGCTTTTGGAGCAACTGCTTTTACTTTCTCAGTATAGTCAGTTTTTAAAAACTTCCTCATGTTGCAAGCGCATATTATCAACTTTCACTTTCATTAATGAACCAAAGCGTTGTCCATAATTCATGACTTCACCAGGACGCTCTGTATGAACGTGAACTTTAATAATTTCATCATCCGCTACAACTAATAAAGAATCTCCTAATTCATTTTAAGTAATTACGGAATGTATCGTAATCAAAAGTATCTACTACTGTTTCCCCTTCACCGATACGCACCATAATTTCAGTACAGTAACCAAATTGAATATCTGCTGTAGAAGCATGTTCATAATCAATTCCACTTTCGTGATGAGCTACTGAACTTAAATCAATTTTATTCGTTGATAATGCTTGAACTGGAGTAGCTTCCCGGTTAACGCTTCATAAAATCCATTATAAATGAAATACTAAACCTTGACCACCTGAATCAACTACGCCAACTTCTTTTTAATACAGGTAATAAATCTGGAGTTTTATCTAATGATTTTTTTGAGCTCCACGTAATACAGAACCCATTACTTCGATAATATCATTTCGAACGTTCTAATTTACGAACGCCTCTTTTAGCAGATTCACGAGCAACTGTTAAAAATTGTCCCTTCAACAGGCTTTCATCACTGCTTTATAAGCTGTTTCAACCCCTTTTGTAAATGCTTCTAGCTAAATCTTCACCTGTTAATTCATCTTTTCCTTCAACTGCTTTTTGAGAAAACCACGGAACAATTGAGATAAAATAACTCCTGAATTTCCACGAGCACCCATTAATAAACCTTTTTGCTAAATCTTGTGCCAACTCTCCCTACTGTTTGAGCAGAAGAATTTGCAACACGCTCTACACCAGACTTAAAATGAAAAGACTCATATTTGTACCAGTATCTCCATCTGGAACTGGAAATACATTCAACGAATTGACAAATTCAGCATTTTCACTTAAACGTGCTTCACCAATTTCTACCATTGCTCGAAAAATCTTGAGCCGTAATAATATTTTTTTGTTACCATTGATTCTTATATCCTCCTGACACACCATCAAAGCTTACGCTTCAATGATTTTTACTCCTTGAACATAAACATTAACAGTGTTCGCGGAAAATCCTAACATCGTTTCTAAATTGTATTTTACTTGTTCTTGAACATTGCGACAAATTGCAGAAATTTTAGTTCCGTAACCTACGATAATGTATACATCAACAGCTACGCCTTCTTCCTCTTGACGAATCACAACACCACGAGAATAATTTTCTTTTTTCAAAATTTCATTTAAATTATCACGAATATGATTACGGCTGGCCATTCCAACAACTCCATAGTTATCTGTTGCTGCACCACCAACTACAGTTGCAATAACTTCATTGCTTAATTCAATTAACCCTTGTTCTGTTTTGAATTTTGACTGTCATTTTTAGTAACCTCCTTAAAATTCGTACAATCTATTTTTACAGACTGTTCGATGATTCTTTATTATTTTATCATAAATGATGAATTTTACCTAACCTTTTATGCATGAAAATGCGCTACCAAAATAGATTTAAGAAAAATTTATACTTTATCTTGGACTCTAGCTTGCATTCTACCTTCAACTATGATAAATTATTTTAAGTATATGATTTGGTTTAAAAAAATTATATCAGCTGATCAATGATTTAAATTAAAGGAGGAGAATGACCATGGCTAAAGTATGTTATTTCACTGGACGTCGTTCTGAAACAGGTAACACTCGTTCTCACGCTATGAACGCTAACCGTCGCACTTGGAAACCAAACTTACAAAAAGTTCGCGTTTTAATCGATGGAAAGCCTAAAAAAAGTATGGGTTTCAACTCGTGCATTAAAAATCAGGTAAAGTAGAACGCGTTTAATTTACATTAAATAAAAAGACTGGACAATGTCCAGTCTTTTTTTCTTTTATTTAATATAAGTAAAACTTTTTCCGATAATAACAGTTGTTGTCAAATTATGGAATACAGCTAATGTACTAGGCGTTAATAAATTAAACAAACCTAATCCCATTAGAGAAGTATTTACCCAGACAGTCGTATTCAAGTTTCTTCCTAATTGTTTTTTGCAATCGTGCAGAAATATCATCTAAAAACCAGAATACCTGATAACGTTTCCTCTAAGAATACAATATCACTAGCTTGTCTAGCAATATCTGATGAACTTGCCATCACTACTCCAACATTTGCTTTTGAGAGAGCTGCTGAATCATTTTAGACCATCACCAATCATAAAGACACGATGTCCTTTATCTTGTAAATCTTGAATTACTTGGTGTTTTTTTGTTCTGGTTTTCACTTCTGTATACACTTCGTCAAATTGAATCAGCGAACAAATGGATTCTGTTCGTTTCTTCGTATCTCCCAGTTAATAAAATAATATTCTTTCCACGTTCTTTTTAACGATTGTAAAAACTTCAATTGTTTCCGGACGCAATGGAGTATCAATTAAGAAAATCGCAATTAATTCTCCTTTATAGCCTAAATATAATAGGTGATACCATTGAGTATACTCTTTCAATAATTCTAGCTTGTTCTTCAGAAATTTTCCACGTGATGTTCATTCAACAATTCTAAACTACCAATAACAACTTTTTCACCATCGATTGAAGATAAAATTCCTTTTAGAAGCAACATGCGTTAATTTACCATGCATTTCTTCATGTTCAACTCCATCATCTTCTGCTTTTTGTACTACTGCACTCGCAATTGGATGATAAATATGCTCTTCTAAACACGCTGCAATTCGTAATACTTCTTCCTCTGAATAACCATGATAAGGTAAAAATCTTTTGAATTTTTGGAACCCCTGTTGTTAAAGTTCCAGTCTTATCAAACACATAGGTATCAATCATTGGATATTCATCTAGTGAACTTGAACCTTTTACAACAATTCCTCTTGTAGAAGCTGCTTTTAATAGCTGTTAGATACGTCACAGGAGAAGATAATTTCAAGGCACATGAATAATCGACTAATAAGAAGGTTAATGCTTTTTGAACCGATCTTGTTAATAAATAGGTCACTGCCATTCCTATGAAATTATATTTCACCAAGCCATCTGCTTTTTCTAATAATTGTTTTTTTGTTGTTTCGACTGATGTAATTCACTTGTTTTCATTAATTGAACAATTTGTTGTAAACGTGAATTTTGTTCAGCATTCGTAACTTTTACTAATAATTCACCTTGTTCTACAACCGTATTGGCAAAAACAGTATCTCCAATTTTTTTAGACACTGGGAAGGCTTCTCCAGTTAATGAACTTTCATTTAAAAAAATCCACGACCAGATACAACTGTTCCATCAAAATAAATCTCTTGTCCTTCAGTAGCAACGAATACATCGCCCACTTCTACTTGATGACTTAATTTTTTTGAATCGTTCTCCTCTTTTTCAATCCATAATTCATAAATATTATTTTTAGATTTTTTTCTCAAATCTTCAACGGATTTCTTTTGAGACCATTCATCTAAATCATCTCCAAGATTTAATAAGAACATAATCGTATCGGCTGTTTTACGATCACCCATTGCAATAGATGTTACAATCGCTACAAAATCCAAAAATACTCATGGATAATTTCTTTTCTAAAAACAGATTCAAATGCAGCTTTTTCCGAATTTCTTCATTTTCCATAATAACCAGAAAAATTTTTAATGGTTGTGGAATCAATACATTTTGCGACTATTTTACGGTAAATATGGGAAGCTACAATATCCACAGGTGACACTTGATCATCCACTGTAAAAGTCTCTTTGTTTTTCATTTAAAGTAGTCACCTCTAAATGATCTAAGAAACGATAAACACTTGATTCATGTCCTGTTTCAAAAGTAAATGCCACATGCTTTTCCATCTTTATAACAAATGATTTGCGTAATTTCTGAAATAGTCTTTTTCTTCTTCTAAATACAACTGAACAGCAGCTGTACATCTAAAAAGGCACTTCCAAACGCACTCTATTTCTTGATTGAGCTTTAATCGTTACTTTCATTATTGTTCACTTGTTTCTACTGTTGCTAAGTTAGCTGCTTTTTTTCTTCAACATATAAGTCATTTTGCTTCAGCTAATACATCATCTGCATGTTGTTTCAATTGAGAAACTGTTGCATCTAATCCATCTTTTAATTTATAAGATTTTGCTACTGCTTTAGCAACAGCGTGTTTAGTATCTTTGTTCGCTAAAACTTTTAAGTCCTACAGAACCTACTACAACTCCACTCACAAAAACACTTGTTTTTTAACGAATTTTCCTAATTCTAAATATTTCTCTTTAACATAAAAAGACCTCCAATATATACTTTTTTTGAACCTTCAAGAGACTCATATATAGTATATCTCATTTCACAAAAAAATTCAACTCAAAAAGAATCACACTTCTATATTTATAAAGAAAATAAAAAGTGTGATGTAAGTTTTATTCTTTTTAATGCAGAATTAATTCCGAATCATCTCCAAGAATCTCTTGTTTGCCCCACAATGATTCCACCTGACTTAAAATGAAATTTCCATTTTTTCATCGATAAATTCATTACTAATTAATGCGATTGGAAAAATCATAATCTTGATGATTCAAAGGATATTTCACCTGTTTTAACGTTAATTTTTGAACAGGACCCGTTGAAATAAACGATAAATAGTTTGTATTCGGTATTTTATGAATGACATAATCTCCTGGGGTTAAGAAAGAAATATGATTCCATTCATCTTCTAACGAAAGAAACGGAATTAATGCTTGTAATTCTGGGCGAAACATAGTCCATAAACAGCTAATGGCATGATCCACTCTTCCCCAAAAAGCTCCTAATACATGAACCTTTTTGAGGATATGACTTTGCAATCCACATTAATGCTTCTTCAAAATCTGTAAAATCTTTTTCAGAAGGAAATTCAATCATTTTTGAAGCATAATTTTTTAAAGCTTCTTTATCCTCTAGTGAAATCGAATCGAAAATCTCCAATTGCTAAATCAATCGGTAACTCTTCCTCCATTAATTTCAAACAGCCACCATCTACTCCAATAAATTGAAATTCTTGGCTATCTTTTTGCTGAAGCTTCTGATTTAACCATCGTCTTATAGCTCCTTTTATCTAATGGCCCTCCAATGACTACGATTATTTCCATACCCAATTCCTCTTTTAAAGCTTCTTTAATAGAATCAATTGCCTTTTTAATATCTTCTGCATAGTAAACATATGAACCTGCTACTGCAACGTCTACTCCCTGCCTCACGACATAATTTTAGCTGTCTGACCATTCACTCCACCATCTACTTCAATTAAGTATTGATAGCCGTGTTCTTCACGTAATTCTACTAATTCTCGTACTTTATCTAATGTTTCAGGAATAAATGCTTGTCCACCAAATCCTGGGTTCACAGTCATCACTAGTACTAAGTCAACCATTCCTAATACAGTACTAATGGCACTCACTGGAGTTCCTGGATTAATCACAATCCCTGCTTTTTACCCCTTCAGATTTAATCAATTGTAAAGTACGATGAATATGATTAGTTGATTCGATATGAACTGAAATATAGTCCGCACCCGCTTTTGCAAATTCCTTTACAAAACGTTCAGGTTCTTGAACCATTAAATGACAATCTAATGTTAATGTTGTAATGGGACGAAGTCCTTCTACAATATTTGGTCCAAGTGTTAAGTTAGGAACGAATTGACCATCCATTGCATCGATATGAATCCAGTCTGCTCCCTAATTGTTCTACTTTCTTAACGTCTTCTCCTAATGTTGCAAAATTTGCACTTAAAATAGAAGGTGCTACTTTCATGTTTTTGACTCCTTTATAACGATTATTTTTCTTTGATAAATTGGTTTTCTTTGGCTAATTTCTTCATAGAAATCTTGATAATGGTCATATCTTTCTTGCCAAATTTTCCCTCTTTTACAGCTTCTTGTACGCCGCACTGAGGGTTCATGTTGATGAGAACATTCTCTAAATTTACAATGAGTAGAGTATTCTTCAAACTCAGGAAATAAATGTGGAAGGTCTTCTTTTTCCACACCAATAAAGTCTACCGTACTAAATCCAGGGGTATCTGCTATCCAAACTTCTTCTACTTCATGTAAAGAAACTTGTCTAGTCGTATGTTTTCCTCGACCTAGTGCGCTAGAAATTTCTCCAGTTTCTTGATTTAACTCTGGAATTAATTGATTCAACATGGTTGACTTTCCAACCCCAGATTGCCCTAAAAAGACAACTAGTTTCCTTTATAGGAAGCTAAAAATTCACTTTGGTGAGCTTTTTACTTCTGAAGAATACCATACTTCATATCCTACTTCTTGGTATTTCTTTTTCACTACTTCTAAGCGTTGTAATTGTTCTTCATTTAATAAATCTACCTTTGTAATTAATAAAACGGGTTGAATTTCCATTCCTTCTAAATACACTAAAAAATCGATCCACTAAATGTGTTGAAAAATCTGGTTCCACAGCAGACATCACCACTACGCCAATATCTACATTTGAAACAGGTGGACGAACTAAAAGCATTTTTCCTAGGATGAATTTTTCTCTAATACTCCTTCTTCCAGAGTATCACTTGTAAAATCCACAATATCTCCCACCAATGGAGACTGCCCTCTTTTTCTAAAAACTCCACGTGCCCTGAGTTTGGTACACTTGATGTGAGGACTCGATATAATAAAAAGCCACTTAAGGCTCGAATAATTTTTTTCCTTGAGGCATAATCGCTCCTTTTGTTTTTTTGTTATCAGTTACATTATAAAGATTTTCCAAAAAGAAATTGCTATGCTTTTATCCTTAAATTCATAAAAAGAAAAGAAAGCAGAATATCAGTGATAGTTCACCTTTGACATCTACTTTCTTTACAAAATTCAGTAAGCAATTAAATTATTATTAGGATTTCTGAATAGAATCACGAAATACCTAATTTCTTATGAATCATTCTCATAAAAATTCTACTACTCTCTTAATCCATCCCACAAAACAACTCGCCCATCCTGCAAGGACTTTTGCACATCAATAATTCTTTGATTCGAACTTCCTCTAAATTGCAATGTTAAATCTCTTTTTTTAATATCAAATCGTCCATCTACTAAAATATCAAGTTCTTGTAATAAAGCTTTTTGTCAGGTGTTTCTAGTTGTAATTCTTCCCAAGTATAGCCTGTCCATGACCAAATATCTTTAGAACGTCCATACACACTCCGTAATTTACGAACAAGAGACAAACATACTTGCGTATTTAAAAAAGGTTCTCCACCTAATAAAGTTAATCCTTGGCAATAACTAGCTCCAATGTCTTGAATAATTTGTTTTTCTAATTCTTCTGTATAAAAGAATTCCCGTATTAAAAATTTTAGTGCTTTAACATTATAACAACCTTCGCAAAGCAAATAAACAACCACTCACATATAAAGGAACAACGCACACTCTTCCCCATCTACGAAATTATAAGGCTTATAACTAGCAATTTTCCTTTAGAATATTGCTCGCTTGTCCATTCCCCGGTTTTGGAAACTTCATACCCAATCCTCCTAATTTCTTAGATTTCGTTCATTAGAGAGATGTTTAACGCGTGATTTAATTTCTTGGTGTCTTCCGTGAACCATTGGACGAGCTTGAGGATTTCCTAAATAACCGCAAGTTCGTTTAACGACTATCTACAAGTTTTTCAGATTTCTATTTTTTTACATACTGGACATTCAAATCCTTTGGCAGTTGGTTCAAACTCCCTTCATAGCCACATTCATAACAACGATCAATCGGTGTATTCGTTCCAAGATAACCCACTCTTTTCATAGGCATAATCCCAAACTGCTTCAAGCCCTTTTAGGATTTTGTTTCATAACAGGATATTCGCAATAATGAATAAATCCTCCTGAAGAATAATCAGGATAATCTTTTTCAAACTCAATTTTTCAAATGGAGTTGGTGATTTTCTCACATCATAGTGGAAACTATTCGTATAATATTCTTTATCTGTAATATCGGCTACATCCCCAAATTTTTCTTGATCTAATCTACAAAAACGATCCGTTAAACTTTCACTTGAGTTGCATAAACACTAAAATGATAGTCATATTCTTCCGACCATTCCTTTGTTTTTTTCGCTCAATCGTTTCAAAATATTTAAGGTAAATTCTTTTCGCTTCTGGATTTGTTTCCCAACAATTCCCAAAAAGACAGTAGCCGTTTCCATATAAGCCAATATATCCAAGAGATACTGTTGCACGACGATGTTTAAATACTTCATCTACCGCTTCATCATTCATCAATCGTTTTTCCAAACGAACCATAGCGATATAAAATAGGCGCATTTGCTGATTTTGCCTCTTTACAGCGTTCTACCCGATACACTAATGCATCTTTACAAATTTGTAATTTTTCTTCTAAAAATACTCCAAAAATTGCTCTTTATCGCCATCTGATTCTAACGCAATTCTAGGAATGTTTAATGTTACAACTCCTAAATTCATTCTTCCATCCGAAAACATCTTCGCCTTTTTCATTTTTCCAACCTTGTAAAAAAATGAACGGCAACCCATCGACACTTTAAAGCTACCCGTAATTCTAACAATTTGTTCATAATTTAAAATATCTGGATACATTCTTTTAGTTGAACATTCTAAGGCTAATGTTTTTGATATCATAATTCGGATCCATATTTTTCTAAAATTCACACCACGTTTTAACGTAAAAATTAATTTAGGGAAAATAGCCGTTCTTTGTTCTTTTTCCAATTCCTTTGATTCTAACTTTTTAAAAATCGCTTTTTGAATTTCTCGTTCAAATAATGACATTCCTAATCCAAACCCTAATGTTGTAAATGGAGTTTGACCTTGAGAAGTATAGAGCGTATTTATTTCATACTCTAATGATTGCATGGCATCATAAATATCTTTTTTTCGTTTTTCTAATGCATACGCTTCTTGTTTTTCTTCTCCATCCACCCATTTTTTTAGCATCTTGTAAAATGTTTTTCATAATTCAACTTTGCATAGGGAGCCAAAACTTCATCAATACGATTAGCAGAACATCCTCCATATTGGCTTGAAGCGACGTTTGCAATAATTTGCGCCATTTGAGCAGTAGCCGTTTGTATTGATTTCGGACTTTCAACATCTGCATTTCCAATTTTAAAGCCATGTTCAAACATTTCCTTAAAATCAATTAAACTACAATTCGTCATTGGTAAATAAGGATGATAATCTAAGTCATGATAATGAATATCGCCTTTTTAAATGAGCATTGGCAACATGAGGTGGAAGCATTTTTAATCCAAAAAGCTTTCCCTACTGTTCCTGCCATCAAATCTCTTTGCGTATTAAAGACTTCACTATCTTTATTTGCATTTTCATGAATAATACTCGCATCTCTTTGGCTTAATTTCGTTAACCTTTGGGTAACATCCATTTCTTTCTCTCGTTTTTATCCCATTCAATTCGAGTGGCCAGAAATTGATTCGCTAATACCGTTTCTCCTTCTTGTTTCAAACAATTCAAAACAATAGCTTCTATTTCTTCTGTTTTAATGATTTGTATCGCTAAACTTTCAATTTCTAATATAATCGTAACTTCATCTAATATTTCTTTACGATTGCTTGAAAGTTTTACCATATATACTTTTCTCTGCTTTTTCTATTCCATGAAAGATTTTTGACGATGGAACGTCTCTACTCTTTCATCTCTTTTTCTTTACAAAGCACTACACTCAACTCTCACTCCTCCTTTATATTTTTATCATCTCCATTATCATACACCCTATATATTGTGTTTTTCAACAAAAAATAAAAACTATATATAGTATTTATTTCTATAAAAAACTTCTATAGAAACTCTCGTCTCTATAGAAGTTTAATCTTAAACTCTCTACACTAATGAAGAATCTTACTATAATCATACTCCCTATGAATTTCTTCATTTTAACTTAGAAAAATTTTAATGCTCTGGCTTAATTTCTTTACCTGCTACGGTCGTTGTTTTCAATAAAGCCTGAAGATTTTTCTTTCATGACTGAAATATAATTATCACCCTTATCCATTTCTTCTTTTGTTAAAAGATTCTAATGGATTTAACACCTCTAACACTACTCCCGTTTCTGTTGCTAGAGTCTTCGCAATTTTTCTGATGCATTTTTCTTCAAAATAAATATAACGAATTTCATTTTCTTTAATATACTTCGTTAATTCAGCTAAACGAGCTGGTGAAGGTTCTGCTTCTGGAGAAATTCCTGCAATTCCAACTTGATTCAAACCATAATCTGTTGCTAAATATCTAAACGCTGTATGTTGTGTCACAAAATTCTTTTTGTTTCGCATCTTTTAAAGCTGATGAATATTCTTTATCTAATTCTGTTAATTTTTCTAAATATGCTTGTGCATTTGTTTTTAAAATGCAGATGCTTTTTCAGGAAATGCTTCAGCTTAATTGAGCTGTAATTTTTTCAACTAATAGTTTTGCTTTTTTTAGGAGATAACCATACATGTGGATCAAACTCATGTTCATGTTCGTCATGATGTTCTTCACCTTCGTGTTCATCATCTTCTTCAATTGGCAATAACTCCATATCTTTTTGTTGCTTTAATCTCTTTTACTTTTAGAATCTGTTAAACTTTTCATCACAGTTGGAACCCAAGTTTCCATATTTTTCATTATCATAAACTAAAGCATCTGATTGAGAGATTTTTTGCAATATCTTTCGCCGTTGGATCATATTCATGCGGTTCAGTTCCGGCACTAATTAATAATGTAACATTCCCTTCTTCTCCAACGATATTTCTAGTAAAAATCATACATTGGGAAAAAAATGTTGTCATAATATTTAATTTAGATTCTTTTTGAGGTTTTGTAGAAGTAGTTGGTTGAGAACAAGCTCTAATAAAAATGCCGCTCCTAACACTGCTACAATACTTACTTTCATGACCTTACTCCTCTTATTTTTCTTTCCACGTTTCGCTTCATGAATTAATTTTTAACGCACGTTTACGAGTTTTAATATTTGGACTTTTCATTTGTCTATATGCTGTTGCTAAATCTTGTTTCATTTCTTTTCCTCCATTACTGACTTTGAATTACCAGCTTGCTTTTACAACACCTGGGATTAAGCCTTTATGAGCTAAATCACGGAATTTAATTCTTGAGATTCCAAATTTTTCTCATATAAGCTCTTGGTCGACCATCAACCATATCTCTATTTTTCACACGATTTGGATTTGAATTAATCAGTAATTTACGAGGTGCTTCATAATCTCCCTTGTTTTTAATTCATATCTAAGTTGTGCATATTTTTCTACTAATGCTAATTGTTTTTGATGTTTAGCAATTTTTGACTTTTTAGCCATTTGTTCTCCTCTTTTCGTTTTTAAACTTTACTTAAATCGTAACATTTACGTTTTATGATTATAGCAGTTCTTTTTTTGTTTTGCAATAGGTATTTTCTGTTTTTTTCAAAGAAAATGAAAAAAACTGTTGGCGTACCAACAGTTTTCATTTTCATTATTGTTTTAATCGACGATGTTTCGAAACACCAATACGGTTAATTGCTTTGTTCAATGCAATTTTCGCACGTTCTACTTCACTCTTAGAACAATTTTTATCTTGGATAATCGCTTCTGCTTTATCACGTGCTTGTTCTGCACGACCCACGTCAATATCACGTGCACGTTCGGCAACGTTCGCAATAACCGTTACGACATTATCACGTACTTCCATAATTCCGCCGCAATCGCAATATAATCAGTAGGAGAATCTTCTAAGAAACGTTTTACTCGTAATTCACCAATTTTTAACGGTAACATAATTGGCGCATGGTTTGGAAGAATCGTAATTCCTCCATCAATGGCTTCTGCACTAACCGAATAAGAACGGTGATTATAAACTTTTTCCTTCTGGAGTCGTTACGACGACTAAAAAGTTCTCGATTTTCAAGCATGATTAATTACCTCCTCGGTAACCTGCCGCTTGTGCTTTTTAAGAACATCTTCAATCGGTCCAACATTACGGAATAAGTCTTCAGGAATATCATCATATTCTCCATCAATAATTCCTTTAAAAGCCACGTACTGTATCTTTAATAGGAACATATGAACCTGGTTGACCTGTAAATGCTTCTGCCACGTGGAAGTTTTGAGATAAGAAGAATTGAATTCTTCTTGCACGGTTTACAATAACTTTTTCACTATCAGATAATTCATCAATCCCTAAAATAGCGATAATATCTTGTAATTCACGATAACGTTGTAACATTTGTTGAACTTTCATTGCTACTTCATAGTGTTCTTCTCCTACAATGTCAGGAGTTAAAGCACTTGAAGTTGAAGCTAATGGATCCACCGCTGGGTAAATCCCTTGTTCTGTTAAACGACGCTCTAAGTTCGTTGTAGCATCTAAATGGGCAAATGTTGTAGCTGGCGCTGGGTCAGTATAGTCATCGGCAGGAACGTAAATCGCTTGAATAGATGTAATAGATCCATCTTTTGTTGAACTAATACGTTCTTGTAATTGTCCCATTTCAGTTGCTAATGTCGGTTGATACCCTACAGCTGAAGGCATACGACCTAATAGGGCGAGATACTTCTGAACCTGCTTGAGTAAAACGATAAATATTATCAATGAATAATAATACATCTTGTTTTTGCTCATCACGGAAATGTTCAGCAATCGTTAATCCTGTTAACGCAACACGCATACGAGCTCCTGGTGGTTCATTCATTTGTCCAAATACCATGGCAGTTTTAGCAGACACACCTGAGTCTTGCATTTCATGGTAAAGGTCATTCCCTTCACGCGTACGTTCTCCAACACCCGTAAATACAGAAATACCACCCTAATTCTTCAGCGATATTATGAATTAATTCTTGGATTAATACCGTCTTACCTACTCCGGCACCTCCGAATAATCCAATTTTACCACCTTTTAAGTAAGGTGCTAATAAGTCAATAACTTTAATACCTGTTTGTAGAATTTCGTATTAGCTACTAATTGTTCAAATTTAGGGGCTGGTTTATGAATTTCATCACGTCTAAAATCTTCAGGAAATTTCTCCCCTAAATCAATTGTATCCCCTAATACATTAAATACACGTCCTAAAGTTTCTGTTCCAACTGGAACACTAATCGTACGTCCTAAATCAATAACTTTCATACCTCGTTGAAGACCATCAGTTGATTCCATGGCAATTGTACGTACAGCACCATCCCCTAATTCAACAGCTGTTTCAAGCGTAATTGTTTTTTTATGCCCTTCACCATCTTCTTTAATAACATGTAGGGCATTGTGAATATCAGGCACGCCTTCTTCTAAAGGAAATACAACGTCCACAACTGGTCCAACAACTTGTAAAATTTCTCCAGTTCTCAAAAAATTTCCTCCTTTCACTCTTACTGTTCTTCTAGAGCTGCTGCTCCGCCAACGATTTCAGTTATTTCTTGTGTAATTTGTGCTTGACGACGTTGGTTTAAATCTTGTGTCAAATCACTAATTAAATCTCTTGCATTATCCGTTGCACTTCTCATAGCTGTCATACGTGAAGCATGTTCAGCTGCTTTTGCATCGATAATTGCCCCATAAATAAGAGATTCTGCATATTGAGGCAATAATGTTTCCATAATAATTTCTTTATTTGGCTCAAAAATATAATCTAACTCATATTCTTTCCTTCATCTTCATCTAAGTCAATAATCGGTAACATTTTTTTTCAACACGATAATTGGATAATAATGCATTCACATGGTGATTATAACAAACATAAAATTCATCAAATTCACCTTGTCTAAACATTTTGTACCGCGCTACTTACAATTTTTCGTACTTCTTCAAATGATGGAATATCACTGACATCATTGATTTCTAAACGAACATCAATTCCCATCTTTTTAAAAGAAGCGACTTGCAGCTCCACCAATTGTTAAAAATCACATACTCATCTTTTGAATCATGATCCGTTTTGTAACATTTCGCGTGTTGGCTTGAAAATCGAAGAATTATAACTCCGGCTAAACCTTGGTCTGATGAAATGACTAGATAACCTGTTTTTCACAGGTCTTTCGATTAATAAATCATGATAATCAATAAATGATTCTTCTTCATTTGAATCAATTTCTTCATCATTTTCTTCAATATCCTGTTTTTGTTCAGCATATAATAAATGCGTTACAACTTCACGAATTTTTCGGCATAATCCTGATAACGACGAACGGCTTGTTCAGACTTAGCTAGTTTTGAAGCAGAAACCATTTGCATAGCACTTGTAATTTGACTTGTTTTTCGTTGAAATAATTCGCTTCTTCAAGTCGTTTAATGAAGACGCCATACAATTTCACCTCTTCTTTCTAGTTCGCATTACTTTTTAACGTTCGTATAGATGAATTTGTTTAAACTTATCAATTGCTTGGTAAAAGCTTCTTCATCTGGAATTTTTCTTCATCACGAATACTTACAAAATCTCAGCATGTTCATTTTCTAAATGATGATACAATGCTTTTTTCGAAAATCTTTTAATCTTTCAATTGGAATAGAATCTAAGATTCCATGTGTTAATGCAAATAAAATCGATACTTGATGTTCAATTGGTAATGGTCTATGAACATCTTGTTTTAAAACTTCAACGGTTCTCTTACCACGATTTAATTTTTGTTGAGTTGCCGCATCTAAATCAGAACCAAAATTGTGTGAAGGCTTCTAATTCACGGTAACTTGCTAAGTCGATACGTAATGTACCTGAAACTTTTTCATCGCTTTAATTTGCGCAGATCCTCCTACACGTGATACAGATAATCCAGCAGATAGACCTGGACGAACACCTGAATAGAATAAATCACTTTCTAAGAAGATTTGACCATCTGTAATAGAAATACGTTAGTAGGAATATAAGCAGAAATATCTCCCGCTTGAGTTTCAATAATTGGTAAAGGCTGTTAAAGAACCTCCACCTAATTCATCATTTAACTTCGCTGAGCGTTCTAATAAACGAGAGTGTAAATAGAATACATCCTGGATACGCTTCACGACCTGGAGGACGACGAAATAATAATGAAATTTCACGGTAAGCTCGCTGCTTGTTTTGATAAATCATCATAAACAATTAATACATCTTTTCCGTTATACATAAATTCTTCTCCCATTGCAGTTCCTGCATAAGGAGCAATGTAGAGCATTGGAGCTGGTTGTGAAGCACTAGCAGATACAACTGTTGTATAATCCATTGCTCCATAACGTTTTAAAGTTTCTACTAAAGCTTTTACAGTAGATTCTTTTTGTCCAATTGCGATATAAATACATAAAAGTATCTTTACCTTTTTGGTTTAAAATTGCATCAATAGCAATACTTTGTTTTACCTGTTTTCTGTCTCCGATAATTAATTCCCGTTGACCTTTACCAATCGAACTAATGCATCGATTACTTTTAATCCAGTTACTAATGATTGGCACACTTTTACGTTGCATTACACCAGGTGCTTCATTTTCTACTGACGACGTTTTTGTTGTTTCAAGGCTCCTAAGCCATCAATTGGACGACCTAAAGCATCCACAACACGACCAATCAAAGCATCTCCTACAGGAACGTCTAAAAATACGACCTGTACTGACGCACTGATTCTCCTTCATGGATATTTTTCATAAGTACCAAAGATAATAACACCAACATCATTTTTCTCTAGATTTTGTGCCATACCATAAGTACCATTTGCAAATTCTACTAATTCACCAGCCATGACATTGGTAAGACCGATGACACGAGCAATTCCGTCCCCAATAAATGAAACTTCACCAATTTCTTCAATGTGTTGTTCCGCTCAAAGGAATTAATTTGGTTGGGTAGATTCCTGCTGTGATATTACCGAATTCCGTATCCATTGTCTCACCCTTCAATCCTGTTTGACTAATTTTCTTCTTAAACTGTTCAAGTTTATATAATAATGTTCCATCTAATAAATATTCTTTTGTCTTTAATTTCACTCCACCTATTACACTTGGATCAACTGTATTAACGAATGAATCATACTCTTTTCTCGTTTTCTTTTGAAAAGCTTCTGCAATACGATTGATTTGTTCTTCTGTTAGGGGAACTGCTGAAATCATTTCAAGTCAGATTCGCTGAATAAAATATCAAGAAAAGCTTCAATTGCTTCAATTAGATAAGCAGATTTATCAGGATGTAAATAAGATTTCAAATAATCTTGTGTACTTTGAGATAAATTTGAAACAGCTTCTTTTAATAATGACATTTTTTTCTTCAACGGATACTTGTTCTAAATGCATTAATTGACGAAAGCGTGCAGTATTTTGAATTCCGTCTAATACTTCTTGTAATTCTTCTGTAACTGTTTTTAAAGTCCCGTCATACTTGACTTGCCCATAAAAATGACTGGCTGCTTTTGACTACTTCTTTATGAAATTTCACCATCAGCTTTCCAACCCTTCAATAAAGGATTCAATCACATCTTGATGTGTCTGCTCAGTCAATTCTTTATTTAAAATTTGGCTTGCAAGTTGAACAGATAAATCTACAATTTGATCTTGCATTTGTGCCAAAGCACGTTGTTTCATGGAATCTACTTCACGTTGTCCGTCTAATTTCATTCTAGATACGACATCTCGTCCTTCTTTAATCATTTCATCTTGCATTTTTTTGAAGCTGCTTCTCTAGTCGAGTTTAAAAATTTCTTTGACCTTTCACTTCTGCATTATGAATAATTTCTTTTTGCATTTGCTTGAATTTCTTCAGCTGCTTTTACGTTTCTTTTTCAGCTTCATCTAAATCTTTACTGATTTTTGACGACGAGCTTCTAACATCGCTTCAATTTTATCCCAAGCGAAATACTTTACTAAAAATAGTAATAAAATAATTGAAATTAAGACAATAAGTGTATTTCCAAGAACAGGGCTACCTGTTAACATATACTGAAACATCCATCATCCTCCTTTTCAACAAATTTATCGAATAAACTGATTATTTGATGAAAAACTAGGATTAAAGCGATTAATACCGCAAAAGATTGGCATCGTTCGATTAAGGCTACCCCAACGAACATTGTTGAACGTAATTCATTACTCATTTCTGGTTGGCGTGTCATTGATTCAATTGTTTTTACGATAACTGCTTGGTTACCAAAAGCGGCTGCTAAAAGCTGCCCCTGCTACTGCGATTGCTGCTGCTAATTCTGTCATAAGTAAATTCCTCATTTCTAAAAATTATTCATGTTCTACTTTATGTGCAATGTACACCATCGTTAATGTACAAAATACATAGGCTTGAATTGCTCCAATTACTACGGAAAATCCTTGCCAAACAACTCCTAATGGAATTGCAAAAATATATGTTAAGATTCCAAAACTGGATGAAAACATCACAATTAATCCTAATAATACTTCACCTGCATAAATATTTCCGTATAGACGGAATGCAAGTGTAATTGTATTTGTAAACTCTTCAATTAATTTTAATCGGTAACATTAAAGACATCGGACTCAAATAAGAGTTTTTAATATAGCCTTTTAATCCCATTTTTGGACACCAGAATAGTGTGCAATTAAGGTTGTCATCAATGATAATGCCAAACACACTTCCGGACTTGCCGTTGGAGAAGCAAAGTAACTATGTTCTCCATAATGGAAATAAATCACTAAACCGACTATATTGGCAATTAAAATAAATGAGAAGAGTGAAAATACATATAAGTAATATGACTTTGCCTGTTTCTTCATCTACTGCACCGTTTACAATCCCTTTTGTAAAATCCATTAGAGATTCAAAAACATTTTTGCATCTTTCCTGGTTTCATAGAACATTTCTAGCAGCTACAATTGAAAAATTGTAACTACTAATACTGTCACTAGACAAGAAAGTAAGATTGGAACTGAAAAAGACAAACCAAAAATTCTATCGTTTTTGGTAAAAGCTTCCATAACTCATACTCCCTTACTTATTCCAAATAAAAAACTGACAATTTTCACCTATCGCATGCATTGCTTAAACGGTGATTATTGTCAGATTTCATGGCAATAGTCAGACGCAAAAAGCGTGACTACGATTTATTTATTTGGTTCCAAATAGGCGATCACCAGCATCGCCTAATCCTGGAAGGATATAGCCGTTTTCGTTTAATCGCTCATCTAATGCCGCAGCATAAATATCAATTTCCGGATGCGCTTCTTGAAGAACTTTTACTCCCTTCTGGCGCAGCCACAAGACAACAAAACTTAATCGATTGCGGATGCGCTCCACGTTTTAATAACGCATCAATCGCAGCCACTGCCGATCCTCCCGTAGCTAACATTGGGTCAACTACTAAATCAATTGTCTTTCAGAAATATCTGAAGGCAATTTAACAAAATACTCAACAGGTTGTAATGTATCATGATCACGGTACATTCCGACATGTCCAATTTTTGGCAGCTGGAATTAATTCTAAAATTCCGTCAACCATTCCTAAAACCAGCACGTAAAATAGGAATAATGGCAACTTTTTCCCCAGCTAAAGTTTTTAGTGTTGTTTTCACCAAAGGCGTTTCAATCTCCACATCCTCTAATGGTAAATCTCTTGAAACTTCATATGCCATTAACATTGAAATTTCATTTACAACCTCACGAAAGACTTTTTGTTCCATAATCTTTTTGTCGAATCATCGTTAATTTATGTTGGATTAACGGATGATTTTAACACATGAAAAATTACCCATCTTGCTTTGCCCCTTCCATAATATATTTTTCACTATTTGTTATTCTACAAAAACAATCAAAAATACTAGTATATAAATAGGAAAAAAGAGTTTTTCCTTAAAAATTTTCATTAAGAAAAATAGTGTTTTTCATTATTAATGTGACTGATTACATTGTGTTATTCATATAATGGAAATTGTTTTGTCAATTCTGTACAGATTGACGAATTTCGTCTAATTTCCCTTCATCAGTTGAATGAGCTAGTGTTTCTACAATTAATTTTTGCCACTTTTTGCTGCTTCTTTATCAAAACCACGAGTAGTAATAGCTGCTGTCCCTACACGAATACCACTTGTTTTCATTGGTGGCAATGGATCGAATGGAATAGCATTTTTATTCACTGTAATCCCTACACTATCTAATAATTCTTGAGCTTCTTTTCCATTCAAACCAGTAGAAGTAATATCTAATAATAATAAATGATTATCTGTTCCACCAGAAATTGGGCGAATACCACTTTCATTAAAAGACTTCTGCCATTGCTTTTTGCATTTTCAACGACATGTTCGATATACTCTCCAAACGCTGGTTGAAGTGCTTCATGGAACGCAACTGCTTTAGCTGCAATCACATGTTCTAATGGCCCCCCTTGAATACCTGGGAAAATGGCACTATTTATCGCAAAATTCTTGTTTCGCTAAAATTAAGCCACCTCTTGGTCCTCGTAATGTTTTATGCGTTGTTGAAGTCACAACATCTGCATACGGTACTGGATTTTGGTGTGATCCTTTTGCAACTAAACCTGCAATATGCGCCATATCTACCATGAAGTAAGCATCAATACTTTTTGCGATTTCACTAATACGTTTGAAATCAATTTCTCTTGGGTAAGCAGAAGCTCCTGCAACAATTAGTTTTGGGGCGTTCTTTTTTAGCAATTTCTTCTAAAGCATCATAATCAATCATTTCTGTTTCTGGATTCAATCCATACGCAATAAAATCATAATCTTGACCAGAGAAGTTTACTTCCATTCCATGGGTTAAATGTCCACCATGACTTAAATCCATTCCTAAAAATTTTTATCCCTTTTGAAACAAGCGCTCGATAAGCTGCCATATTCGCTTGAGATCCAGAATGGGGTTGAACATTGGCATATTCCGCTCCAAATAATTTTTAACACGGTCGATTGCTAATTGTTCAATTACATCGACATATTCACATCCACCATAATAACGGCGATTTGGGTAACCTTCAGCATATTTATTTGTTAAAATGCTACCTTGTGCTCTTAATACAGCAGGTGAAACGAAGTTTTCGAAAGCAATTAATTCGATGCCATGCTTTTGACGCTGGGCTTCTTTTTCAATCGCTTCAAACACAAGTGTGTCTTCTTTAAACTGTGTCATTGGCTTCACTCCTTTTCTTCTATAGAATTATTCTAACATAGTTTAACAGTATCATCAAAATTAGTAACTTTTATGTCCCACTATGTTAGAACATTCTTCTATCTTTCTGTTTTAGTAAAGCTAGATGCTTTTTCTAAGCGATTCATATACGCCAATCCAGCACCTTCTTTAACACTTGCCTGTGCTAAAAATAATGGTCGCATCTGTATGATCTAGCGAACGCAATGCATTAAATAAATGATGACTCATATCTGCAACTGAGTCTTTTTCACCTAATAAATAAGACTCGCTCACATTTGATCTCACTTCATCTAAAATATCATTCGTTGCCATAACTGCAACTTGTTCACCTTGTTCTTGATATTCTTCAATGAGTGAATGCCAAAACTCTACAGAACCTTCCACCACAACAACAGGAGTAGTTGGAGCATAGTGACGATATTTCATCCCCGGTGACTTAGGAGTTACTTTTTTTCCCCGTTGTTGTTTTCATATATTCCACTAACGGTCCAATAATTGGTTCTATTTCTTCTTTTGTAATCACTCCTGGTCGTAAAATAACGGGACCCTCTTCATTTGTTAAATCAATTCACTGTAGATTCAACACCGACACTTGTATCTCCACCATCCACAATACCAGCAATTCTTCCGTCCATATCTTCCACCACATGTTGGACTCTTGTTGGACTTGGTTTTGTCGATTGATTTGCACTTGGTCCAACTAATGGAATTCCAACTTGTTCAATTAATGATAATGTCAAATCATGATTTGGCATTCTAAATGATACAGATCGAGCAATCCAGCTGATAATGCCGGTGCATAAATACGAGGTTTCGCTTTTAAAAATCATCGTTAATGGTCCTGGCCAAAAATGTTTTGCTAATAATTTCGCATTTTCTGGAAATTCTTCAACAGTATTGATGACTTGGTCTACAGAATGAACATGAACAATCAATGGATTATCACTCGGTCTTCCCTTTGCTTCAAATACTTTTAAGACCGCTTCTTGACTTGTTGCAATCGCTCCTAATCCATACACGGTTTCTGTTGGGAAAGCGACAACTTCTCCTTCTTTCAATAAAGTAGCTGCTTGTTCTAATGTTTCTTGATGAAAAAAATTTGTGTTTTTCATATTACTTTCCTCCTTCCTACAATAATCATTCGGTCATTTCTGATAAATCTTTTATGAATACTCACTTCTCGATTCGGGCAATAGTGTTCAAAATAATTGTTGAACAACTTTTCCTTTGCTGGAACCCAATTTCAAAAAAGCTTGTCCTTCTTCTAATAAATAATTTTCTAAATTTTGGGCAATATTACGGTAAATCGCTAACCCCTCATCTTCAGCAAAAAGAGCTACTTCTGGTTCAAAGCGTAAAACTGATTCATCCATCACATTTTTCTGAAACATCAATATAAGGTGGATTGCTAATCATACATACAAATTTTTTGAGGAGAAACTTCTTGAAATACATCACTCAAATATAAAGAGACATTTTCTAACTCGTATTTCTCTTGATTTTTCTTAGCAACTTCAAGCGCTCCTTCTGAAATATCCACACCCTGATAAAAAAAGTCCGGACATTCTAAAGCTAATGTATGAATGATACAACCTGTTCCTACTCCAATTTCTAATACTTTTTCCACTCGACTGTTCAGATAAAAAGGCAATGATTTTTCAACTAATTCTTCTGTTTCAGGTCTTGGAATTAAAGTATCGGGACTCACAATAAATTCACGCCCATAAAATTCTGCTTGCTTTGTAATATATTGCAATGGTTCAAAATTTGATAAACGAATGAGTAATGGTTCCATTTGTTCCCATAATCCAACTACTGCAGGCTGATTCAAATGAATGAGTAAATCTGTCATCGTCCACTGATTCAAATATAAGCTTTAATTGACGAGCATACCAATCACAATCTTCTTTCGAAAAAGACGGTTGTCTTTCTTGTAAAAAACAAGAAGCCCTAACTAGGACTTCCTGATTCGTTGGATTAGTTATTTCCATTATTTAATTGCTCCAATTTTTCAGTGTGGTCGTATAAAATTAATGCATCGACAATTTCATCAATTTTTCCTGCAAGAACTTGGTCTAATTTTTTTGTAACGTTAATCCAATACGATGATCTGTCACACGGTTTTGAGGGAAATTGTATGTACGAATACGTTCTGAACGATCCCCTGTACCAACGGCAGATTTTCTATTTGCATCATATTCTGATTGAGCTTCTTGAGAGATTTTATCGTATACACGAGCACGTAATACTTTCATTGCTTTCTCTCTGTTTTTAATTGAGAACGTTCATCTTGCATGGCTACGACAATACCTGTTGGTAAGTGAGTTAAACGAACGGCAGAAGCTGTTTTATTAACGTGTTGTCCACCCGCACCAGAAGCATGATAAATATCTACACGGATATCTTTATCTTCTAATTCAATCTCTACTTCTTCTGCTTCAGGGCATGACTACAACTGTTGCAGTCGATGTATGAACACGACCTTGTGATTCAGTTGAAGGAACACGTTGCACACGGTGAGCTCCTGATTCATATTTTAATTTTGAGAATACATTATCCCCTGTAATCATTAAAATAACTTCTTTATATCCACCAATACCTGTAACGTTAGCGTCCATTACTTCTACACGCCAGCCTTGTGATTCAGCATATTTTTGGTACATGGATAATAAATCTCCCGCAAATAATGCTGCTTCATCTCCACCAGCAGCACCACGAATTTCCATAATAATGTTTTTACCATCATTTGGATCTTCTAGTAATAATAAGAATTTAATTTTTTTCTTCTAATTCACTTTTTCTTTTTAAGAGAAGCTAATTCTTCTTTAGCCATTTCAGCCATTTCGCTCATCTAAGCCTTCTCCCTAACATCTCTTCTGTATCGCCAATTTCTTCCACTACTTGTTGATAACGTTTAAAAAGTTTCAACTTTCGGACGCAAATTAGACTCTTCTTTTGTTAATTCCATGAAACGTTTTTGTATCGCTAATGACATCTGGGTCACTTAATAACTCAGATAATTCATCATATCGAATAATAAAACTATCTAATTGATCAAACATAATTTCCTCCTTAAGCTCTTTGTTCACCTGGGTGTGAATAGTGATAACGACAAACAGGATAATACGATTCATTCCTCGCCGATTTGAATTTGTTCACCCGTATAAACAGGTTTTCCATCTACAACACGCATATTCATACTTGCCTTTTTATGGCAGTACCAGCAAATCGTTTTAATTTCTCAATTTTATCAGCATATAATAATAAATACTTAGAACCTGTAAACAATTCATTTTGGAAATCATTTTTCAATCCAAAAGCCATTACTGGAATATCCAAAATATCTACAATATGCGCTAAATCTAAAATATGTTCTCTACTTAAAAATTGAGATTCATCAATTAAAATACAAGCAGGTTTTACCTCTTGTCCTTTTACAATGGCAATAATATCTGTTTCATCATAAATCGGAATCGCTTTGTCTTCGAATCCCAATACGACTAGAAACATATCCTACTGCATCCCGATCATCGATTGCACTTGTAAATAATAATACAGATTTATTTTGTTCTTCATAATTATGAGCAACTTTTAAAAATTTCAATCGACTTTCCACTATTCATTTGCACCATATTTAAAAAAATAATTGTGCCACAATTTTAACCTCCTGACACTTTTTTCATATACCCTTTAACATCTTACGATAATATCGAAAGTTGTGCAACGAAAAACTATAAAAATCATTATGAACTTTTTCATATAATTCCAAACAAATTCTTATTCATTTCTTAATAAGAAAAACAAGTGATTTGTATTCCTTTTTCAGTGAATTTATGCTACAATAAAAAGAATATTTTTGAAAGGATGCACATTTCGTGAATATACGTACCAAATTTGCCATTGAAGCGGGAAAAATTCACTGCTGGGCACTTCAAACTTTTTACTAAAGGTGGAAGTAGCTTCCCAGGAAAAGTAGCTCACGCTATTGATCCACATATTTTAAAAACATTTATCAGACCATTATGAAGTTATTATTGTTAGTGGAACAAATGGAAAGACTTTAACGACTTCTTTTAATCGTTCAATTATTAAAACAAAAATACCCAAATATTTTAACGAATCCAACTGGAGCCAATTTAACACAAGGAATTGTTTCTACATTTTTTTAAATCATACTCTATTAAAGGTGATATTGCTGTATTAGAAGTAGACGAAGCAACGATTAAAATATTACACCATTTATTCAACCAAAATTATTTGTTTTTACAAATATTTTTAGAGACCAAATGGATCGTTTCTGGTGAAATTTATACAACTTATCAATTTATGTTAGATGGTGCCAGTTTCGCTCCTGAAGCAACAATTTTATCAAATGGAGACGCACCAATTTTTAATAGCGATACTCTTCCAAATCCAAGACTTTATTTTGGATTCAATCATGCAGAAGATGGTCACTATCAAGCACATTACAATACAGATGGTATTTTATGTCCACATTGTCACTCCATTTTACAATATAATTTTATTACGTATAGTAATTTAGGAAAATACTACTGCCCGAACGGGGATTTCAAACGTCCGGATTTAGACTATGCTGTCACAGAACTAACAGAATTATCTCTAACAAAAATCTTCTTTCAAAATTGATGGATTTGATTTTTCACTTCCAATTGGAGGACTTTATAATATATACAATGCACTAAGCGCCTACGCTGCTGCTAGATTTTTCGGTTTAACTCCTGAAGAAATCCAAGTAGGATTTGGACAAGCACAAAGAGTCTTTGGACGTCAAGAAACCTTTACATTGGAAGACAAAGAAGTCATGATTAACTTAATTAAAAATCCAGTAGGATTTAACCAAATCGTCCAACTACTTGGCTATGAAAAAGAAGAATTTTTCACTTGCTGTCTTATTAAATGATAATTACGCAGATGGACAAGATATTAGTTGGATTTGGGATGGTGAGTTTGAAGAACTTGCAAAAACTTACTCCAAAACAAACCTATATTGGAGGAATTCGAGTTGATGACTTAGAAACTCGTATGGAAGTTGCAGGATTTACAACTCTTACTAAAACAGAAAAATAATGATGATTTAATTGAAAAATTAAAATCAGTACCAACGAAAAATTAATATTTTAGCAACGTATACGGCATTATTACAACTCCGTAAAGACTTAGCTAAACATGGTTACTTGAAAGAGGGAATGACTTCATGAAAATCAGAATTTGTCATTTATACGGAAATTTAATGAATACTTATGGAGATAATGGAAATCTACTGATGCTTCAACATCGCGCAAAAATTAGGTTATGAAGTCGAAAACGACATTGATTAGTTTAGGGATAGCATTTAACCCTGAAGACTTTGACATCGTCATGTTCGGTGGTGGTCAAGACTATGAACAAACGATCGTGGCTAAAGACTTACAATCTAAAAAGATGACTTAATCCACTTCATCGAAGACGATGGAGTTGTATTAGGGATTTGCGGTGGCTTCCAATTATTAGGACGCTACTACATCAATGCAGCCGGTGAAAAATTAGATGGAATCGGCGCAATTGACTGCTATACAAATGGCCAATTTGACCACCGATTTATCGGAGATATTACAATTTACGATGAAGAAACAGGAGAGACATATGTTGGTTACGAAAAACCACATCGGAAGAACTTATCTCTGTAAAGGTCTTAAACCATTAGGTACCGTTACTAGTGGAAATGGAAATAATGATGAGGATAAAACAGAAGGTGTCCATTACAGAAATGTCTTCTGCTCTTTACTTCCATGGACCACTGCTCGTTCCGAAATCAACATCTCGCTGATCGTATGATTGAATTAGCAGCACAACGACAATTAAAGAAACAAGAAGAAGCATAAGTACAGAAGCATAGAAATAGTTAGGATACATTTCTACGCTTCTTTTTATTGATTGTTCGACAAATCCTGTTGGTGAGAAATCACCGACAGGATTTTTTTACATGCAAAAAGAGAAATCCAGGTTATGATTAAGTCGACCAAAACAAATCAAAGGAGGATTTCTCTCATGGACTATTGTATACGAAAAATTACTAAGATTAACAGAAGAAAATTTTTATTACGGATGAAAATTGGTTGGAAATCGTGATAGAAAAACAATGAAACAGTTCATAAAATTAATGGAACTTGGACAAATACTTGTACTTCTTGTCTATATTGTTCTAGCGAAAAATGTGATTAAACATTCTCCTATGGAACATAAAATTAGAATTCCACACCTATTTGGACATAAGACTATTTTAGACCTTAAAGTACAACGATTCATCTGTAAAAATTGTCATAAAAACGTGGGTGCTAGATTGCCCTCTTGTTCCTAAAAATAGTAATATTTCTTATGATTTAGAGTGCCAAATTATGCTTTTATTTAAAAGAAAATTTCTCTAGAAAAAAACTATTGCGAAGCTTCTCTATTTCGGATAAAACGGTAGAAAGAGTGATGAAGAAGTTTAAAAATAAAAAAACAATGCAGCGGTATCACTATTTACCTAAAGTGCTTTGTTTAGATGAATTTAGAGGCGTTAAAACGCAACAAGGGAAAAATGAATTTCATTTGTTTAGATGGAGAAAATCGCCAATTAATTGATATTTTTGCCTGGTAGAACACTTCATGAATTGATTTCTTTCTTTATGAAGTTTTCTCGTAAAACAACGTTTAAAAAGTAAGATATTTAGTGATGGATATGAATGCTTCTTATCAAAACCTTATTAAAACAGTATTTCCAAACGCTGTTATCGTAGTAGATCGATTCCATATCGTGCAACATATGAATCGTAATTTTAATCAACTGCGAGTTGTGATTATGAAACAATTCTCAGCGAAATCAACACAACAGAAGACATTGAAACGTTACTGGAAAGTACTCTAAAGCCTAGTGATGAATTAGATGAAGAAAAAAATTAAGGTACAATTATCACTTCAAAACCTATCTAACTCAATCTCAATTGGTAGAAAAAAATTATTGAGTTATGATGAAGTGTTATCAGATGCATATGATTTCATTCAAGAACTTAGAAAAGCCTACAAGAAGAAAGATTACGAGGCATTTATGACGTGTATAAAAGAGATACCAAGACAGTTACCTTATGAATTTAAAAAGAAGTTTGAAGTATTCAAGCGTTTTAAGGATGGGATTTATCAAGCATTTACGACAGGATATTCCAATGGTGCTATTGAAGGAACGAATAATCTCATTAAAGTAATTAAACGTGTGGCATATGGATATCGAAATTTTGAGAATATGAATTTAAGAATCAAGATTATCAAAGGGTATTTCTTTACCCCGGTCAATAGAAAGTCATTATGATTTAAGAAAGTATAAGAGTCGTTTTAACTTGACAATGAGCTCCATGGGCATGTTGAATTGGGGGAAGCGAAAATAATATCAAATTTCACAGCCCCCAAAACCGCTAATCGCGGATAACATGCCCATGCTCATTATAAAGTTAAAACTAGATTTCGTTCTATATTTATGTTTTGTGGTTGATTGCTAAATCGATTAAATCTTTTAATTTTCTTCCACCTTGTTCCTTTAAAATTAAAGACTTAATTTGGTGCTAAATTTGATCCACCAACAGTATTTGTCGATGAGCCTTTTTATTGTGATATAATAACTATAATAATATTAAGAATTGGAGTAGAGAAAATGAAACCGAAAAATAGATTTAGAGATATCGTGATACCTGATTACTATTCTGTTTACTAATCTGCACTTTTCTATTTGATGGGTATTATACGGAGATTGCTCTTTTTTAAATATCATCTACACTTACTTAAGGTACTTTAAAAAGGATCGCAAGAAGTAAATACATATGCACTTTTCCTTTATAAGACTTCCAAAACATTAAATAATTCAAAAACAAAGGCTTAGAAACATTGAAACATCAATATTTCAAGCCTTATTCATCATAAAAATGGAGCCGAGGGGGTCGAACCTGTCCAAATATATCGACACAATCAAATCTACATTCATAGTTTATCCATTTAGAGATTCGCTACGAGTTAGCTGATAAACAAGCATCATCTTAAGCTAGCCTGATCATCTCTGTTTCACTTGGGACAGACGGAAAAAGTGAACCGTATCCCATAATAACTGGACCTGGACCCGGCACATGGGCGATGCCGGACAGATCTTAGCTTGCAGGTATTAAGCTGCAGCTAAAGTATTTGTTTGTTGTTTGTCAGTTATATTTAACTGTAACGTTTTTACTGTAGCCGTAACCTACGAAATGCATTGAAAGCTCAACCTATACCTGTCGGAATCCGTAACGACCCCGTATATTCTTTTTATACTAACAAAATTTAACCTTCACGCAAATGATAACTGCTATTATCTATATATGCTAAAGATGATGAAGCGACTCATCTAACTTTTTGAGGGTCACTTCACTCTATAACTCTGTCAGTTTATTTTTCAAATAATGTCATTAGTAATAATGAGAATTCACGCTCTACAACTTCTCTCTCAATGCAAAATGACTTGTTTGATTTAACGTCAAATGATATTGTCCATTTGAATATTCCACAATATTTAAAGAAGAAATTGTCAATCATATCTGATAATTTAAAATCCGGAATTAATTCATGTAAAAATATTACGAATCGTCATTCCATGGCTAACAATTAGAATATGTTGATTTTGTATCACGATGTTTATCGATTACTTTAATCAACCCTTGTTCTACACGTCCAAAAATTCCATAAAAGTTTTCTCCAATATGATCTGGATCCATTTGCTTTAATTTGATTCATCTCTTCTATGACATTTCTACCATCATTTTTGATCAAAGGTACGTTGTAATGTTTTATACAAATTCGTCCACACTTCTGTTGCATTTTGTCCTTCTAAACTTCAAAAACAAACTTCACGGAATTCTGGCATCATTTGTAAAAGCTTAATTGATCTCTTAAAGGATGATCTCTTAATACTAATTGAGCTGTTTTCAATCGTTCTCTTAAATCACTTGTATAAACTGCATGAAATGGAATATCTTTCATTCCCTAATCCTGAACGGATGGCATCTAATCTACCTTCTTTTTGTTAATGGGTATCTGCCCAACCTTGAATTTTATTATATCGATTAAAAACTGTCTCCATGTCTCATAAAATATAATGTAACGCCTTTATCTGCCATGATGTTTCCTCCTCAAATCATTTTGCTACTACCATTGTACTCAATTTTTCTCAAAAATCATATATTTAGGGATGAAAGTTTTGAAAAATCCCAAATATCTGTTGCTAGACCTTCTAGCAAAATTCCGGTTCATGTCAAACCATTAAAATACTACCCTTTATATTCTTTTTAAGGCACGTTTAATTCGTCCTTAGCATCCACATCTAAGTGGTTCGTTGGCTCGTCTAACACTAATACATTTGATTCATCATTCATTAACTTTACAGAAACGAACTTTTTGCTTGTTTCTCCCCGCTTAGTACTTGAATTTGACTTTCAATATGTTTACTTGTTAACCCACAACGAGCTAATGCCGCATGAACTTCTGGTTGAGTCATCGATGGGAATGTATCCAAATTTCTTCCAAAAGGCTGTTTTACGATTTCCTTGAGAGTTTCTTGTTCAAAATATCCTAAATCAATATAGTCTCCACGAACAACTTTTCCTTCTAATGGCTTAATAATTCCTAATAAAGCTCTTTAATAAAGTAGTTTTCCCCGATACCATTTGCTCCGACAATCGCAATCTTTTTGTCCACGTTCCATTTCTAAATTCAATGAACCCGTTAAAAGCTCGGTCATATCAACTGACTAATCCTTCTGTTTGGAAAAATATAACGACCTGGTGCGAGAAGTTTTGAACTCAAATTTAGGTTTTGGTTTTTCACCCGCTAGCTCAATCACTTCCATTTATCTAATTTCTTCTGACGTGACATTGCCATATTGCGAGTAGCTACACGGAGCTTTATTTCGATTTACAAAGTCTTTCAAATCTGCAATCTCTTTTTGTTGACGATTATAAGCCGCTTCTAATTGAGATTTCTTCATCGCATACACTTCTTGGAATTGATCATAATCTCCCACATAACGACTTAATTCTTGATTTATCCATATGGTGAAAATTAAATTGACTACACTATTTAAAAATGGGAATATCATGCGAAATTAAAATAAACGCATTTTCGTACTCTTGTAAATAACGTTTTAACCATTCAATATGTTCCACATCTAAGTAGTTCGTTGGTTCGTCTAATAATAAAATATCTGGTTTTTCTAATAATAATTTTGCAAGTCAAAATTTTCAGTGCGTTGTACCACTTAATTCACTCACATCACTATCCATACCAAATGCCACAACACCCAACGCGAGCCACTTCATCGATTTTTGCATCTAAAATATAAAAATCATGACTATCTAAACGACTCTTGAATTTCCCCAACTTCTTCTAACATCGCATTCATAGAAGTTTCATCTGCATCGCCCATGCCATATATAATTCATTCATACGAGCTTCTGCAATAAATAAATCATCAAATGCTTTACGTAAAACTTCTCGAACAGTCATTCCTTTTTCTAAAACTGTATGTTGATCTAAATAACCAACTTTTACATTTTTAGACCATTCGATTTTTCTATCATCTGGTTGAAGTTTCCCCGTTACAATATTCATAAAAGTGGACTTACCTTCACCATTCGCTCCGACTAATCAATATGTTCCCCTTTTAATAAACGGAAACTGACATCATTAAAAATTGCACGTTCCCCAAATCCATGGGTTGAATTTTTCTACATTAAAATACTCATTGATTTTTCTCCTTCAAATTTCTCTGGGTCATTGTATCATATTTACAGAGGAATATCAAAGTATAGGGTGGAAAAAGAAAAACTTTGCTACTATCGCAAAGTTTTTCTTTTTCCTCATACAAATGTGCATGATGCAAATCAGCATAAATGCCGATTTTTCTTCAATAATTCCTCATAGCGTACCATCTTCTGCTAAACCATCTTCTGTTACTACAATAATGCGATCTGCATGTTGAATGGTTGCTAGGCAGTGCGCAATAATAAAAGTCGTTCTTCCTTTGCAAGTTCATCAAAAGTTGTTGGATAAATTTCTCCGTTTGCGTATCTAATGCACTTGTTGCTTCATCTAAAATTAAAATCGAAGATTTTTTAAGAAAATACGAGCAATCGATAAGCGTTGTTTTTGTCCACCCGGATAGTTTTACTCCACGTTCTCCGATTTGAGTATCTAATCCAAATTCTAAATCATCGACAACTTCTCTTAATTTCGAACGCTCAATGGCTTCTTCTACTTCTTCATCTGTTGCATCTAATCGTCCATACAGAACATTTTTCACGAATCGTTCCATTAAATAAAAATACATCTTGTTGAACAACTCCAATTTGACGTCTTAACGATTGCATTGTAAAGTTTCGAATATCTTGCCCATCGATTAAAAATTTCTCCCTCTTGTAATTCATAAAAAACGAGATAATAGATTCACTAATGTTGTTTTTCCTACACCAGAAGGGCCTACAAACGCAACGGTTTCTCCCTTCTTCATCCATTGAAACATGTTCCAAGACTGCTTTATTTTCTTCATATCCAAAACTTACATTGCGATAAGAAATATCTCCTTCAAAATGAGGAGCTTCGATTGCATCAGGTCGATCTTGAATATCCGGTTCGATAGCCATTAATTCTTGATAACGACGGAATCCAGCAACTCCTTTTTGGATATAATTCAATCATTGAATTCATTTTATCAATAGGTCGAACAAAGACATTTGCTAGTAAAATATAACCGACTAATTCTCCCGCAGTAGAGTTGTCCTGTAACGAGTAAAATACGAACCTAGCATTAACGTAAATAAATTAATACTACGCATTAATAAATAATTAAACGAACTACTTGAGGCCCATTGTTTTATAAAACTGAATTTTATTCGTACGATATTCTTGAATTAATCCTTCAAATAATTGTTGTTCATGTTCTTCGTTGGCAAAAGCTTTTACGACACGCATCCCACTTAAAAACATTTTTCTAAACCAGCAGAATAGTGAGCTAATCCTTTATAAATTTGACGATTAATCGCTGACATTTTTCGATTGAAAACTGCTAAAGCAACCGCTAAAAGAGGAACAAACACTATTGTCCATAAAGCTAATGTTGGTTGAACTTGATACATTAATACAAACGAACCAATTAACGTCATAATAGCGATAAATAATTCTTCCGGGGCCATGATGCGCTAATTCACTAATATCAAATAAATCACTTGATAAACGACTCAATAATTCACCAATTTTCATATTATCAAAAATGAGAAATGATTGTTTTTGAATATGCGCAAATAAATTTCTTCTCATATCCGTTTCTATATTAATTCCTAACAATGCTTGAGCTACGACAATATAATTTAACATCGGTAGAAGTCGCATATAAAGCACTAAACTAAATCCTACTACAGGATAATTCCAACATTTTTGTTGTGGTAACACTTCATCAATGACGCGATGAACCATTACGGGAAAGGCTAATTCTAAAATTGCCACAATAACCGCACAAGTAAAGTCTAATAAAAATAATTTTTCGATACGGTTTATAATATTTAATAAATTCTTTCAACATCTACTAACTCTCTCCTTTTGCATAATGCATACTACTCCAGTCTTTCCATTTATAAACTAAATGTCCATATATAAAACCGTTAAAGCATTCGAAAGTAACATCGCTAATCCAAATACCTGTAGCTCCTAATTCTGTTAAGCTTCCTAAAATCCAAATAATTGGTAAACGAGCAACCCATAAACGTCCAATCGACATATTCATTGAATATTTTGTTTCACTACAACCTTGGAAAAATCCACTATACGCAGAAAACATCCCCATAAAAGAAGATAATAGAATGCTGTGTCAATATAAATATTCAACCGCACTATTCAAAGAATCGTGTCCGTTACATCTTTAATAAAAATATGAAGTAAAAGCATCTTGCCACATAAAAATCGCAACACTTCCAAGTGCAGAAATAAGTAGTACCCTAAATCAATGCTCGTTTGAAAATCGCATGAGCTCGTTCAAATAATCCTGCTCCTATATTTTGACCCAATAATAGCAGTTAAAGCAGATCCAATTCCCATTTGCGGTTGCGTTAAAAATATCTGAAATACGATTGACCATAGAATAAGCTGCAGAACAGAAGTCCCGTATGACTGAATTAATCCATTTAATACAGTAAAACCAAATGCAGCTCCCCCATATCCAAATGCAGAAAGGCCATGCTACTTGTAAAATTTTTACGAATAACAGATGCATCATAATCTCACTTCATACAATGGAACTTGAATAATGGATTCTCTTCTAGTAGCCATAATCGCTAAAAGCCATAATATAATTTTTGAAATTACCGTTTACCCAAACAGCTCCTTCAATCCCTGCATTTAATCCAGGAATTTGTGTAAAAGGAATCGTTGCAAAAATAAATATCGGATCTAATAGTACATTCGTGATAGAGATATTGTACTTACCACTGTAATGACTCTTGTTCTACCTTGCGCATTCAGCAATGCTTGATATCAAAATAAGCAAAAATCAAAAATAATCCAATAAAATTAATTTTTAAATACGCAGTCGACTTCTCATAAAAAGACGCCACTGGCTCCCATCCATTCTACAAACTGACCAGCAAAAATATAGCCAATCGTTGATAATAGAAAGCCAAAAACAAACGTTAACGCCATCGTATTCCAAGTATATTTCTTCGCTAATTTTAAATCATTTGCTCCAAAAATATTGCGCAATAAGAGCTGTTGCTCCAACACTAATTCCCAAAGCCTATTGAGATAAATAAAAATTTAACGGCCAAATAAACGCAGTTGCCGCAAAATCTTCAGCGAGACAACTGAGCTACATACAATCCATCCGTTAAATTATATAAAGTTCGAATTAAATTATTAATCATTAAAGGGTGGCAATCGTCAAAATGACTCGATTAATATTTCCACTCGTTATAAAAATTTTTTTGTATTCTGTTTCTCCATTTTAATCACCCTTTAACAGTATACAAGATTTTGAACTATTAAGGTAGTGTTATGGTATTTCTATGAAATTTAGATTGGATGAAAAATGATTTTTTTATAGTAGTAAGCACATGAAAACCAAAGGTTTGCTAGCGTCCTTTACTACCATCAAAAATCACATCTCATACGCCCTCCCATACGGTCACGAAAAAGAGAAATTGATTTTTATAGTAGCAAGCACATGAAATCGCAGGTTTGCTGCCGTCCTTTTCTACTATATCAAAAATCCACATCTCATACGCACCCTTATACGGTCACGAAAAAGAGAAATGGATTTTTATAGTGGTAAACACATTAGTAGCCATCAAATGGCTACTAATGTTAGAAAAATTCGAGACCTAGGCTCGAATTTTAGCCATGAAACTCAGGGCTGCTGCGTCCTTTGCTACTATATCAAAAATCCACATCTTATCGCCTCCCATAAAGTCACGAGAGAGAAATGGATTTTTATAGTAGTAAACACATTAGTAGCCACAAATGGCTACTAATGTTAGAAAACTCAAGACGGTTTCGTCTTACTCATGACAGAAACAAAATTTGGTATTATACTTACGTTGAGAGAACAATACTAATCCGTTCGAATTATTGGGAATTGTCGTTCCTGTCAGGAAAACTGGATGAACAGGGGTCATGAGAAAAACTCGATTATGCCTGAGAGCATGAAAATAAAATTACATTTTACCTTCTGTTCCATTGTTCTTAAACAATTAGAATAGGAGGTTTTATTATGGATGTAATGCACCCAGTTTGTTGTGGAATTGATGTACATCAAAAATCCATTGTTTGTTGTATATTAGATGGTCCTCTAACTTCAAATGAACCTAAAAAATATCAAACAACCTTTGGTACCACAACTAAAGAATTAAATGCAGCTCTTGATTGGCTACTTGAACATCAAGTTACCCATGTTTTTCTTCAGTACAGGACAATATTGGTTCCTCTTTTCAATATCTTTTCAGATTCCGACTTAGAATTAATACTTGCCAATCCTCAACATATTAAAAATGTTCCTGGTCGTAAGACAGACGTCAAGGATGCTGAATGGATTGCACAACTTGGTAGGTGTGGTTTAATTAACCAATCTTATATCCCTTCTCAAGAAGTGCTTCAATTACGTTATTTAACTCGTTATCGTCTCTCAGTCAAACAACGGTTAACTCAAATAAAAATCATATCCATGTTATTTTTACAAAGAGGGAATATTAAAATAACAAGTTACTTAGCAGATATTTTCTGCAAAGACAGGACAAGCTTTTATTAACTTTATTTATTAATGGAGAAGTTATCAATGAAGATAATGTCGAAAGTTGCATACATGGTAGAATAAAAGCCTCTACTAGACAATTAATTGAAGCTATGGAAGGTAAACTATCTACAGTGGATCGTTTTCTAATTAAAGAATGTATGGAAGAATATCAACTTCAGAAAAAGATATCAGAAGAACTCAATAAAAGAAATAAATGAATATATTTTAGATCATTTTTCCTGAAGAATATCAACTTCTTCTAACAATTCCTGGTATTAGTGATAATTGTTGTGCCACTATATTAGCTGAAATAGGTCCAAATGTTGATGCTTTTAAAACAGATAAGAAGTTAGCTTCATGGGCTGGAATGTGCCCAGGTTCTAACGAAAGTGCTGGTGTTAAAAGATCTTCACATACGACGCAAGGCAATAAATATCTTAAACAAGCCTTAGTAATGTCGGTGTTAAGTGTTCAACGTGCTAAAGAAGAAACCTTTTACTTTTCTATCAGCGAATATCCAGCAGAGGAAGTAAAATGAAAGCTATTATCGCTTGTGGTCATAAAATGCTTAGAATTATCTATAAAATACTTCAATCGCACCAACCTTATAATAGTCAAAAAGCGTTAGGTCTGCGACAACAGACTAACGCTTAAAATTTGACAATCAAAAATTTTTCACTTAGAAATTATAGCATAGGTAATATCTTTTGTCTTTTTGTACTTTGTTTCAAATAAAATTCGAGACCCTAGGCTCGAATTTTTAGCCATGAAAACTCTGAGTTTGCTGACGTCCTTTGCTACTATCAAAAATCCATTTCTCGCCCTCTACAAGAAAAAGGCCAAGCACTGCTTGACCTTCCAATTACTTTTCTCGAAATTACTTTTTTTAGTTTCTTTGAAAAACAACGTGTTTTACGTAATTTTGAGAATATAATTCTAAACGTTCTGGGTTGTTACGTTTGTTTTTGCTTGTTAAGTATAAACGTTCACCTGTTTCAGCACATTCTAATAAAAATGTTGATACGCATGAATGACACCTCTCATTTCCAAATAGATTCAATAACTCATCGATTTTTACGATTTGCCTGTTTATAATAACAAAAATCCTACACATTTGTCAACGGCTGTTGCTACAAATTCGATATATTTTCTTTAAGAAAAACTCCCATTTCTCAAATATGTGAATTTCTATTTCGAAATAAACAATTCTATTATTCCGCTAATTTTTCCTTAATACTTTCTACATAGTGATAAGTTTCGTTTCCGGCAATTCCACCATCACCAACAGCTGTTGTAATTTGTCTTAAATGTTTTTGACGGACATCCCCTACTGCATAAATGCCAGGAATGCTTGTTTCCATTTTTCATTTGTTACAATCCAGCCTTCTTCATTTGTAATACCTAATTCTTTGAATGGATCTGTCACTGGTAATAAACCAACATAAATAAATACTCCAGCAGCTTCTAATTGAGAAAGTTTCCATGAGTTTTGAGTATCTCTTAATGTAACATGAGTCACTTTTTGTCCATCTCCTGAAATTTCTTCTACTACTTTATTCCATGAAAAGTCCATTTTTCATTTGCAAATGCACGATCTTGTAAAATCTTTTGCGCACGTAACGCATCTCGACGGTGAACAATCGTCACTTTTATTCGCAAATTGTGTTAAATAAGTTCCTTCTTCAACGGCAGAATCTCCTCCACCAATCACTAATAAATCACTACCTTTTGAAAGAAAGCTCCGTCACACACTGCACAATAAGAAAAACGCCTCTTCCAGCATATTCCTCTTCACCAGGAACTTCTAATTTACGGTGATAAGAACCAGTCGCAATGACTACTGCATAAGCGGCATAAGATTTTTCCCCAGCATGCACAATACGTAAATCTCCATCCACTTCAATCCCACTTACATTTCCATAAGCATATTCTGCACCAAATTGCATTGCACCTTCTATACATATTATCTGCTAAATCTGGACCACTAATATTTGAAAAACCTGGGTAATTTTCTACATCAGAAGTATTTAATAATTCTCCTCCGGAACTCCTTTTTCTAAAATTAATGTTTTTAAGTTCGCACGTGAAGCATATAATGCTGCTGTCATTCCCCAGGACCTGAACCAATAATAATCACATCATAAATTGTTCTTTCTTCCATCATCGAAATCTCCTTTACCTTTTGTTATAAAAGAAGACTGAACAAAAACTACTGCTATATTGCAATTTTTGTTTGTTCAGCCTTTTAATGTCTATTTTATTTTATTCTTTTTTCAGTTGATTCAACAACTTTATTGCTTGAATTTTTCCTTCTAATCGACGAGCTAAATCAATAATATAATCTTTTAGCTCATCCTTAATTTCTGGATGCTCTAATCCGAACTCGATACTTGTAGTCATATAACCTAATTTATTCCCCACATCATATCTTGTACCTTCAAATTTTCTTCGCAAATACACGTTGAGTTTGGTTTCAATGTATCAATCGCATCTGTTAATTGAATTTCTCCACCAGCTCCTGGTTCTTGTTTTTCTAAAATCTCAAAAATTTCAGGAGTTAATAAGTAACGACCAATAATCGCTAAATTACTTGGTGCATCTTCTGGTTTTGGTTTTTCTACAAAAGTGACGAACATTATACAAATCTTCAGCTACTTTACTTTCTGGTTCAATAATTCCATATTTATTTGTATCTTCCATTGGAATTTCCATTACTGCAATATTTGAAGCATGAGTTTTTCATAACCTTCAATTAATTGTCTTGTTAATGGAATTTCTGCTTTAACAATATCATCTCCAAAGCATTACAACAAATGGTTCTCCACCAACAAATGCTTTTGCTTGTAGTACCGCATCTACCAAGTCCTTTAGGATAAGATTGACGAACAAAGTATAATTTAATTCCTGTTGTTTCTTGAACTAATTCCAATAATTCAGTTTTTCCTTTTGATTCCAAATTCGATTCTAATTCAATATTAGAGTCAAAAATGGTCTTCAATCGGACGTTTACTTTTACCAGTAACAATTAAAAATCTCTTCAATTCCTGAAGCTAATGCTTCTTCAACAATATATTGGATAGTTGGTTTTATCTACAATTGGTAACATTTCTTTTTGCCATCGCTTTTGTTGCTGGCAATAAACGTGTTCCTAATCCTGCTGCTGGGAATAACTGCTTTTTACTTTTTCATTGTGATACCTCCATTTTGTTCTTGATGTGATTTTAATGAAACTTCAGATTTTCTTTCTCTTTCCATCAATTGCACTTTCTGCTTTTAATATTTTTCCCATTGTATAAAATATTGTACACAGCATTTGTAATCGACATTTTCAATTCCTTTTTCCTGAGCTAATTTATAAGCTGCTTTACACGTTTCAACGCCTTCAACAACCATTCCCATATTGGCTAAAAATATCATCTAAAGATTTTTCCCTGACCTAATTGATCCCCTGCACGCCAGTTTCTTGAATGAATACTGTACAAGTTACAATTAAATCGCCCGACTCCACTTAATCCAATAAAAGTTAGAGGATCTGCTCCAAACGCATACTCCTAAACGACTAATTTCTGCTAATCCACGAGTCATTAAACGCTGCTTTAGCATTATCTCCATATCCTAAACCATGTAAAAGCACCCGCACCTACTGCAATAACATTTTTCAATGCTGCCCTAATTCCACTCCAATTACATCCGTATTCGTATATACTCGGAAATAAGATTACTAAATAATTGTTGAACAATTTTGTGCAGAAGATAATTCCTCACATGCAGCTGTTATCGTTGTTAAATCCTTTTTAGCAACTTCTTCCGCATGACTTGGACCTGAAAGAACTACAATATCTTGGTACTTTATCTTTAGGTAATTCTTGTTTTAGAAATTTCAGAAAGTCTCAAATAACTTTCTTGTTCCAAACCTTTACTCGCATGAATAATCACAGGATTTCCTTCTAATAAAGAAGCCACTTGTTTTGCAACTAATCGAATAACCTTAGTTGGAAGCACGAATAGAACAGCATTTTGCCCCTAATAGTGCTTTTTGCTAAATCTGTTGTTGCATAAATTTCTTCATTTAGAATCACTTCTGGTAAATATTGATGATTTGTATGGTTTTGTATTAATTTCTTCAATTTGAGAAGCATTATTTCCCCATAAACATACATCATGACCATTGTCTTTTTAAAACCATAGCTAATGCTGTTCCCCAAGAACCTGCCCCTAAAAATTGCAATTTTTGTTTCATAAACTTACTCCTTTAAATCCATAAATCCGATGACTTTTGGATCATCAACGGATACATAAGTAGGTCTCTGTGGATGATTTTTTCTTTGCATCCATACCATATGATGGCTCCAATCACTAAAATTAAAGATAATGCTTGAGAAACTACGAATGACTCCAAATAACCATAAACTATCTGTACGCATTCCTTCAATTACAAAAACGACCACATCCATACCAAATCAGATAAGTCGCTGCAATTTCCCCAACTTTTAATAGAGACTTTTCTTCCTTAAAAATGACTAATAAAAACAACTCCTAAAAGCAGACCATAAAGATTCATATAAAAAGTTGGATGATAATAAAGCACCATTAATATTCATTTGTTCTATTATAAAACTTGGTAAATGAAGATTTTCTAAAAATTGTCTCGTAACTTCTGCTCCATGAGCTTCCTGATTCGTGAAAATTTCCCCAACGTCCAATAGACTGTGCTAATAAAACAACAGGCGCTAAAATATCTAGTAACAAAGTAAAGAAAACTTCTTCTTTTTACAAAAACCAATATGTTGTCAATGCTCCGCAATTAATCCACCATAAATGGCAATACCACCTTCCCAAATTTTAATAATATCAATCAGGTTAGCAATATAATGTTTCCATTCAAACAAAAACATAATAAAATCTTGCTCTAAAAAGGCTAATGGAATTGCCCAAAAATACTAAATCAACTACAAAAATCTTTTTACGAAATCCTTTTTAGTTGCTTCTCTATCTGCTAGAGTAGCTGCAATATAAATGGCAGAAGCAATAATGATGCCATACCAACGAACATGAAAGCCACCAATTTCAATAGCTATAGGATTAATCGTTTGAAGTAAAAATTCATTCTTACAATCGCCTCCTATTGTTCGCTGTTTTCAGCGATTAACTGCTCTAAACGTTCTGTAGAATGTTTTTGTAGCATCAAATCCCATTTTTTTCGCACGAAGTTCATCGCAGCAACTTCTAAAATAATCAGAAACATTTCGACCAGTTTTCACAGGAATTCTCATTTTTGGAATGCTTGCTCCCATCACTTCAGTCGTTTCAACTGCTCTTCCTAAACGGTCATATTGTTTGTCTGGTGTCCAATTTTCTAAATGAACTAATAAATCTACTTGTTTCGTATCTAAAATAGCTCCTGCACCAAAATAATGTCATTACATCAACAATTCCAATTCCACGAATTTCAATTAAATTATTTAAAATTTCTGGTGCTTCACCAACAAGGGTTAATTCATCATGTTGATACAATTCAACACGATCATCTGCTACACTAGACGGTGACCTTTTTGAACTAATTCTAAGGCTGTTTCAGATTTACCAACGCCACTTTTCTCCAGTAATTAGCATTCCAATCCCATACACGTCTACTAATTTGCATGCATGGACGTCCGATTCTGCTAATCGACTTTCTAAATAATTCGTTACACTACTCGATACATGAGTTGTTCTTGAGCTCGCTTGTAAAATGGAATTTTTAGCTTCCTCAGCTGCTTGAACTAATTCTTCTGGTGGTAATAATTTTCTAGACACTACAAAACAAGGTGTTTCAGGCGTACATAATCGACGCATTGTTTTTTAATCTTGTACAGTGAAGATAGTTGCTCTGCAAAGATAATTCTGTTCTTCCTAGTAATTGAATTCTTTCTGCTGGGATAAAAATTAAAATATCCTGCTAACTCCTAACCCTGGTCTTGAAATTTCACTCGTTGTAATTTCACGATCTAAATATTCTAAACCATGTAATGGTTTTTAGATGCAATTTTTCAGCCAGTTTTTCTATCGTTACGATTGATTTCATATCATCCCTCATTTTCTACTTATTCTAGTCTATCATACCACATTTTACACTTCTCAGGAAATTCTATACCAAATCTTTTATACATTCTCTAATACTTTCCTTACGCACTGATGACTGTAACATGACTCTCCATAGTAGCTGTTTATTACTGCTCATGAAAAAGTCATTTTTATCTAATAATATTCTTCTTCCTATGAAGAAATTTTTCAACAAATTTTTCTAAAAATATTTAATAACACACTGACAACGATTAACATCCAAAAATGATGTCACGTGAATTCCTGGAACAATTCCATCATTAACCAAAGCATTAGCGCATTATTAATGACATAAACACACCAAAAACTTGCCGCAATTAATGGGAATAGAGGCAATCATCAAAAATCGGTCTCCGACAACATTTTAAATATTGATAAAACAATCAGCCGCAAACAAAAGCTGATCCCCAATTAGTAACAACGAATTGAGGAAGCAATGCTGCGATGACCATAAATCCAACTGTGTTAATAGCGATTTTTCTTAAAAACATTCCCTTAGAAGTCACTCCAATCAGAATCGTCTTCTTCTACTTTTCGAGCTTCTTTTCTTGGTCGATTGTAAGAATCATAATAATAGTTTTGATTTCTTGTCTCTTTTTCTGATGGCATAATAATCGCTAATAAAATATATAATAAGATTGGCATCACCAGACCATGATAAAGCAAATACAAAGATGACTCTTAAAATACTTGCATCAACGTCTAAATATTCTGCAATTCCCACCCAATAACTCCCTGCTAGTATACGATTATCTTTTTGAACATTAATCTTTTTCTTTTCATAATTTTCTCCTCTTTACAAATTTATCTCTATTGTGCCAATTTAATGTCACACTTCCAGTCGTTGTTTTTCCTGTAATTCTAACAAGAACTACTTCTTTTGTCTTCTTAAAACGACTGAATGACTCGTCACTGTTTTTCATGTTTAATCACTTCATATTGTGCATCATCATAATGTAATTTCCCTAGTGATGTGCTTAAGGGCTGCCTCTAATTCTAATGATTCTGGTACATCTAATTGTACATTTCCATTTACGGTTTTAGCCATAATCTGTTTTGCATTTGGTGATACTTTTTCACTTTAATAGAACCATTCACTGTTTTTAGTGTCACTTTCTGCTTCTGCATCAAAAATAATATTACCATTTGTTCCATCTAAAATGGAATCTTTGAATTGTCCATCCAATTGTTTTAATCGTTCCATTTTACTTGTAAGTTCTAACATAGTTCCACTCACATTTTTTTAACAGAAACTTCTCCATTTTGTGATTCTGCATAAAAATCTTTCCTGTGAAATCTTTCATTCGAATCCACTATTCAATCCTTTGACACTGACATAATCATAGTCTTTTTTTCTGGGAAAAACAAAAGTGACATCTGCATAAACTTTTTACTTGGAATAAAAAGAATTTAAATGTATCGTTCTCTAGACTAACATTCATTCGCTCATTAATATATTGTTCAATTTCTTCTTCGTTTCAAATTCTTCATTTAATCGAAATTCTCCTTCAATTGTTACAGTTGATTGAGAGCAGTTTTTCATTTTGATATCCCCATTTGCCACTTTTAATTTCAATAATACCAATTTCTCCAAACTCTTCTTCAAAAAGCATAAGAATGACTGGTTTTGATAGAAAAATGGGAGACATCGTTGAAAAACTTGGATGATCTTTTAATCGTAACACTTACATTACGTGCTGTTTCAGCAACTGCCTTAGAAAAATTGTCCTGCAAAAGCGTCCAATGATTCCTCCTAACTGTGATAAAAGAATCACTTGTTGTTTGTTGCCAATCTGTTTCTTCAATTTTTGTTTTGCTTTTTGAGTTTTTCATCAAACTCTTCTTTTTCAATCGTTTCATTTCATCTTGTGCTGCTTTTTTCTCTTCTTCTAAACTTCTTTGTTGAGAACGTAAAATTTCTAATTCTTCAGCAAGTCTTTGTAATTCCATTTCTTGTTCTACCGTTAGTTTATCAAGAGCTTTTTGCTGTATGAAGTTCTTCGATTCGTTCTTCTTTTTGTTTCACTTGTTGATTTACTTGGTTTAATGTTTCAAATTCTTTCATCAAATTCACTTGAAAAATTTGTGACAACAGATGCGATACTGTCTAAAACTGTATCGAATCGTTTTTCATCTTCTTTTTGGTAAGTGGATGCATCTTTTTTTCTCTTGCTCACTCACTTTTGAAGCTTCCCTTGATTTTTTTCCAAGCTCTTCTAATAGGAAATCGCTTCTTGCGAACTAATCACTCCTTTTTACTAAATCTAAAAATACGTTCTTTTTCATTCATATCAGATTCTCCATTTGTTTACTAATTTCATTTGACAAGTCTATTATGCCTTTTCCATTTTAGATGTCATAGGGTCTTAAGTTTGATTCTTAAAAATATATTTTTGTGCAGAGTCTCCCTTCTATGCTAAAAATAAACCTACTATATTGAATGAAATTAAGGAGACTTTTATGACGATTGAGTTAAAAACCACATGAAAGACTAGATAGATTAGAACGAGAAAATATTGATATTATTCAAAAGTTCTAAGTATTTTTCCTTTTTCAATTGATGCAGTATTATTAAGTGATTTTCTACTATCCTCATCAAGAAAAAGCAACCATTGTCGATTTATGTACGGGAAATGGAGTTGTCAGCTTTTTACTCAGTGCTAAAACAAACAATAAAATTTCTAGGCGTTGAATTACAAGAAGCATTATGCGATATGGCAAATCGAACGATTCAACTCAATCAATTAGAAGAAAAAGTAGAAATAGTTCAAGCAGATGTTCGAAATGACAACGATACTAAAGAAAGACTCAATCGATTACATTACATGTAATCCTCCTTATTTTTAAATTACAAGAACAAGCTCTCGTCAATCAAAAGAAGCTTTCACCATTGCTCGTCATGAAATCCATTTACCATTAGAAGAATTATTACAAAAATATATCCGGATTACTAAAAATGAAAGGCAAAAGCCTTTATCGTTCATCGTCCGAGATCGTCTCACGGATATTTTAACAACAGCAGAGACACTATCGACTAGAACCAGAAACGAATTCAATTCATTCATCCAAAAGAAGGAAAAAAAGCAATATTGTCCTCATCGAGCTTATAAAAGATGGACAACCGGGTGGCGTTCGTATTTTACCGATTACTATTTTTGGTGAAAATAATCAATATACAGATAAATTAAAAAGTATTATGGGGTTAATGAAATGGGAACACATTTTTATATGTTGCCTTATGTAAAGATAACACTTTATATACTGGATATACGACAAACGTAGAAAAAGAATCATGGCTCATAATAATGGAACAGGAGCTAAATATACAAAAACAAGACGACCCATTACCTATTATACGCTTAAAAGAATATGCTACAAAATCCGAAGCGCTGAAAGCAGAATATGCTTTTTAAACAACAAACGCGTATCCAAAAATTAAAGCTATCTAACAGGGCAAGGTGTGAAAATAAGAAAAACAACCAAGCCTATCATTCAATTATTACAACAGGAGGAACTGTCATGAGACAAAAAAAGTTTTGAAGAATCCTTATGGGAAAAACTATGCTTAATTCCTACTCCTATTGGGAATTTAGACGATATGACTTTTCGTTCAATTAAAACATTACAAGAAGTCGATTTTATTCTTGCAGAAGACACCAGACATACTCAGAAATTATTAAATCATTTTGAAATCCAAACTCCTCAAAAAGTTTCCATGAACATAACACACAGACAGATTCCTCTGTTATCGAGATGGTTAAAAGAAGGGAAAAACTATTGCTCAAGTGAGTGATGCCGGAACTCCTTCAATTAGTGATCCAGGATTTGAACTTGTTCAAGCTTGTATTCAAGAAGGAATTACGGTTATTCCATTACCGGGTGCTAATGCTGCGATTACTGCACTCATTGCATCAGGATTGGTTCTCAACCATTTTATTTTTATGGTTCTTCCTAGAAAGAAAAAGGATCGAGTGGCTGAGTTAACTGCTTTATCGAGTCATAGCGAAACTGTCATTTTATGTGAGTCTCCTTATCGATTAGACGATTGTTTTAGTCTTATTGCTCAAGTCTATGGTGAAGAAAAAGAGTCGTTTTATGTCGAGAATTAACGAAAAAAGCATGAAGAATTTATTCGTGGAACTGCTATAGAATTGAAAACACTCTGTGAGGAAGAAGAATTAAAAGGCGAATGTTGTATTTTAATTGGACTACTCGTCCTGAAGAGGTAACAACTGAGCGTTGAGACTGAAGAGACTGCTTCTTGCGAACATTTAAGTTTAGAAGAACAAGTCCAATGGGCAATGGAACACCAACAACTTTCTCAAAAAGACGCCATTAAATGGGTAGCAAAAACAAAAACCAACTACAAGACGTTTATAAATTGATACATCAAGAATAGATGGTAACAAAAACTAGAACAGACTTCCTTTAGTCTGCAAGGTCGCCAGCAGCCAGCTAATGCTGTCTCATGGCTAAATTTCGAGCCTTGGTCTCGAAATTTCCCCTATCATATTATCCAATAAACCTATCGGATAATATGACTTTTTGCTACTAAAAAAAGTCTGTTCTAGTTTTTATTATTCTTATTCATCTTTCACAAAACAAATGAAAAATTCTTGATAGTGCAAAATAAAAATACAGAAAAAGCTTTTTAGTAGCAAAAAGTAATGTATAGCCATATTTGGCTATATTACAGGAGAGTCGAGACCTTGGCTCGAAATTCTAGCCATGAGACTCGCATAGCGAGGCTGCTGGCGTAGCAACTAAAAAGCTTTTTCTGTATTTTTATTCATAGTCGTCGATACACATTATACAAATTGATAAATAGTAGGACTATCATCAGTAAATGATAACAGGTTAGTACTTGTTGGTGGGTTAATTTCTTTTGAATTTTCGTTCCAAAATATCTCCCTAAAAATGCAAAAATAATAATCAAAATCACTAATAACCCATTCCACTCAATCTGATGCAAATGCGTCACAATGGAACCCATTTTCATAATCTGCGCGAAAGAAAAATCATTTGGATCGAATAAAAAGCTGCTTCTTTTTGATTTCATTGAAAAGAAATATAATAACAGCACAATATTCAAAGGCTCTCCCCAATTCCAAGGAAAACAGATACTAAACCTACACTCCACCCTAAAACCATAATCCCAAACAATTGGTTTAAGGAGTGAGTCGCAATTTTTCTTGGAAAAAGGCATACACAATAATCCCCACAAGAATGATGACTAATAAAATCGATTGAGATAAACTCACCAATCGATTTCCCCAATATTCTAAAAGCCATCTGGAAAAATTTGTTCACCGGATAATCCACCTACAATCGAACCTATCGAAAGACCTAATGCAATTTTTTTCGCTGACTATTTTTTTACATCATCCCATCTTTTATAAAGCGAAACAATACACATGGAAAAATACTGCAATTGTCGAATACACACTAATCATCGCTGCTTGATCTAACCCAACAAAATCAAAAAGCCGGTTTAATAATAATTCCTCCACCTAATCCCGTTATTGCGCCAATAAAGGGTCGCAATCCAGACGATGATGCTATAAATTGCTACGTACATATGATTCCTCCTCAAAACGAACACAACGAAATCCCATATGACTTGTTGTAGACGTTACAAAGGCGCCATTTCTAGCAGCTACTCGATATCGATTACAATAAGAACAATGACATAAAAATGATCCCCACGAATGGCAAATTCTCCACTAGGTTTTTATTGAATCCAAGGAAATTCTCTCTTCTACTAAAGGTAAAAACAATTCCTCTTGGATGACTACACCATTCCCAAACATTTCCAATCATTTTGATATAATCCAAAAATCATTCGGTTCAAAAGAATACACAGGGAGCTGTTCCAACAAATCCGTCTAATGCATCATTGACATTTGGAAAAATCTCCTTGCCATGTATTCGCACGATAGCCTGATTCAGGTACTAAATCCTCTCCCCAAGGATATGTACTTGTACTCATTGCTCTAGCAGCATATTCCCATTGCACTTCAGTTGGCAATTGCACCTTTGCCCATCGACAATATGCAATAGCATCTTCTAATGCAATATGAACGACTGGATGTTCTTCAATTCCCTCTATACTAGATCCTTCTCCAAATGGCTGTGCCCAATAAGCATTTGGCACGACTTTCCACCAAGGAGAGCCTGTTACATGAGGATAATTCTCCTTTTTCCTCAGGCAACAATAAATGAAATACATAGGAATCTCTAATCTCTCTGCTAAAGTTTGATAACCAGTGGCTTGTACAAATTCTAAAAATTCTGCATTCGTCACCGGAGTTTTCGCCATTTCAAATGCATGAACTTCTTTTTCTACAGCTGGGCCTTCATAATCTTCTACAAATCCTTGATGAGTAGAATCTCCCATTAAATTTCCCTGCTGGTATTTGAACAAATTCCATTATGCTTCCTCCTTATAAAGAGTCGCATCGAATCGCTTCTACTGGCACTTGATGTAGTGTCCATCTTTTACAAATCCTTCCGGACGATTTTTGTAAATATTGCACTAGTTTCGCTGTTAACTCTTCAATAACTGGAGCATAACTTTCTTCTGTTATTAGATTCTTCATTTCATTTGGATCCGTTGGCATATGGAATAATTGATATTCATTTTTACAGGATACCAAATGAATTTCCAATCTTGAGTTAATACAAATTGACAAGAATCTTCTCCCTTACTATGTTCCCCATGGAAATCTTGTCTCCAACCTTCATAATGTCCAAATAATAATTGCTTCACACTCTTTCCATCCACTTCTACTTGTTCTCCAAGTGCTAAATCTACTAATGAAGGGAAAAATATCTTGTAATTTTACTAATTGCTTAATTGTTTTATGACTGGCTGCAATAATATTCCCTGGATCATAAATAAATGATGGGACTTTAATACTTCCTTGATAAGGATAGGCTTTTCTAAATAAATAATGTTCTCCTAATTGATCCCCATGATCGGATACAAACCAAATAATCGTATTTTTATCTAAATCAAATTCTTCCAACGCTGTTAAGAAACAGCTAATTTGATTATCGATATGAGAAACTAAACCATAATAAGCTGCTAACATTCTTTTTGAGCGTCTGGTTTTAATTTTCCACGAGTGAGCATATAAGTCTGGGATTTTTCTTCTAGTCGTTCCCAGTTTCCAATATGCAAATCTGTTTCATCTGGCAATGCATCCATATATAAATCATAAAAAATATTTTGGAGGATTTAAAAGGTGCATGAGGTTTTTCAAATGACATTTTTAAGAAAAATGGCACAGAAGGATCTCGACGTTTTAAAAATTGAATCGACTCGCTAACTACCCAGTTTGTTGGATGATATTTTTCTGGTAATTCCCAAGGACGAACATCCCACGAATTACAATTGACACCATCATCAATCATATCAATATCGTGGCTCAATTCTTTTTCAAAAATTCTAAATAATCACTAGAAGCTTCAAAGTTTTGTCCATAAGCTTTCTCATATTTTCGATCGACATGTAAATACCCATCATGTAATACAACATGGTCAAATCCCATTCTTTTTCTTGAAGGGTAAACGTGCATTTTCCCAATACACTCTGTTTGGTATCCCCAATCTCTAAATGTTTTGAGGTAATGTATTCGTATAATTCCAAAGGAACTTCGTCTTCATACCCTACACGACCAGTAGAAGACTGATCCATTCCGGTTAATAAGGCTGCACGTGCTGGTACACAACTCGGAACAGGAGAATAGGCTTGTTCGAAATTATATCCCAAAAAGCCATCATATCTAAAGTTGGTGTTATCGCAAAATGGTTTGGATCATTAAAGATAGCGCATCGGCTCTCATTTGATCCACCATTAATAAAATAACATTTGGTTTTTGTTTCATATCTTTCACTCCCATTTCTTACGTATATTTATTATAAACGATTGTATTTTTGATAGAAAGATAAAGTATGCATAATATATTGCTTCCTTTTATTAAGATGTTGCTTTCTTTAATGAAAAAGAATACTAGCAACTGATGCATTTTCTATTTGTAGCAAGGTCGCCAGCAGCCAGCTTACGCTGTCTCATGGCTAGAATTCGAGCCTTGGTCTCGAATTCTCCCTGTAATATAAAGCTATTTCACGGCTTATATTACTTTTGCTACGGAGAAAATACATCAGTTGCTAGTATTCTACGTACTTTACATATCAACCAAATATCATAAAGGAAATCAGAGTAACAGACTAAAAAAACACTTCCCCGTAGCAGTAGTATCATGAGACTCGCATTTGCGAGGCTGCTTGCATCCTTACTACTAATCGAAAAAGTGTTTTTAGTCTGTTATTCTATTATTACTTTTCACTAAATAAAAATTTCGGTACAAAACATGCAGTTTTCATCGTTATCACGACGTTTTCCGTAATAAAAATTACAAATATGGAATCCTTGGTCATAAATATTTTCCAAATTAATTAACGATTGACTGCGTTTTTTCTTTTGTTCCACCTGCTCATTTGATTGATCCATTGGAACAGATTCGTCGATGGTATCTAATCGTTCTTTTAAGTGAAGATTTTTCCATCGTTAAATTATGATTTTTCTTCAATGACCACTTGTAATTCTTGACTAATTTCTTCTAACAATTCTAATTGCTGATGAACTTGTCTTTTTAATTGTTCTACTCGGTCATATAATTGACGATTCGTCATACCATCTCTCCTTTCTTACTAAGGAATCATTAATACCCATTGTTCTAGGGCAGCTTGTATTCCTACATTTTGATTGCACTTTTTCTAACACTTTACTTGTCTTTTCATGTAATTCAATCCATTTTTGCACTGAATAACTGATTCGCAATAGTTTGTCAAAAGTAGTCGCTTTATCTTTTTGAATCATTTGCTCTTTAGCACCTATTGCCATATAAAGAGAATCTCTCACATAAATGGATAATAATTCTAAAAAAATCGTTGTCCTTCTGCTTTTTGAAGTCAGTAATGGCATCATTTGTAGACTGAATCGTTACAAAATGCCATCGAACGATTTTGGAATACTCTTTTGTATACCATTGCCAACTATCTTGACGCAATTGTTGGAATGATTCACTACCAGCTAATTCTAATGCCTCATCCAAATCACTTGTCAAAATTGCTAATAAAGCGAGAGACGAAGGAATAACTCCTGCTTCTTCTAATTGATTCGTTAAAGTTTCCATAACAGGCGTTGCAAAATGAACAATTTGACAACGAGATTGAATTGTTGGCAATACTTTACTGAGTCTGCTTGTTAGTAATAAAAATAATATCGAAAGATTCTGGTTCTTCTAAAAATTTTAACAAACTATTCGCTGCTCCAGTCATTAATGTATCCACATCATGGATAATACATACTTTCATATGCCCTTCCATTGCTGTTTTTGGATAATTGTTGTTTCAATTCTCTTATTTGGTCTACTTTTTAACGTTTGCCCATCCGGAGTAATCTCCATGACATCAGGGAAATTCCCTCATCAATTCTTCGGCAATAATCACAACTTAGACAAGGTTCTTCGTGATTAGCTCGTTCTTGGCAAAAAACTAATTTGGCAAGAAATAAGGCTAGTTCTCTTTTTCCGACTCCTTGCATTCCTTCAAATAAATACGCATGACCTAAACGATTTTTTGGACTGCATGAATAAAAGATTGCTTCAACATGTTCATATTAGAAACGGTGGAAAGCTTCTACTGGAACAACGAATACTGTTGCACCGCCTACACGAATTGGAACAGGCATAGACATTCCAGCTTCTAATGTTGTATCCAAGTGTACTGGAGGAGTTGTTAATTGTTCTCTTGATTCACAGTTTTCACGAATAATTGTTAAAAACTTCTTCTACACGTTCTTCTTCAATCCCTACTAAGAATGTTGTGTTTCCTGCTCGTAAAAATCCACCTGTTGTTGATAAACGAGTTGCACGAACATTTGCATTTGCAAACTCATCGCTTAATAAATGACTATCTTTGTCTTGTACAATCGCAATAATTAATTTCATATTATCTCTCCATTCGTAAAATATTCTGGATAACGTTCTACTAAAGCTGTTAAACATTCTTGCACAACTTCATCCACTGTTTTTGTTGCATCAATTTGGATAAAACGTTCAGGATCTGTTGGAATAATATCCAAATATCCTTGACGAACCATTTTGTGGGAATTGTAATCCTTCTTGATCTAATCGGTCAAATTGACGATTCCCTTTTGCTAAATGAATTCTTTCTAATCCAATTTCAGCTGGAACATCTAAATATAAGGTTACATCTGGTGTTTTTTTCCCGCTGTTGCAAAATTGATTTAATTGATACACTGCTTCGACACCAATTCCACGAGCTACTCCTTGGTAAACTAATGAACTATCTACAAAACGGTCGCAAAAATACAATGCCACCTTTTTCTAAATTCGGTAAAATTCGATCCGTTAAATGTTGTCTTCTTGCGGCTGCATATAAAATCGCTTCTGTTCGAACATCCATTTCTACATTTTGAACATCTAAAAATAATTTGTCGAATATCTTCTGCAATTCGACTTCCTCCAGGATTCTCGCGTAGAAGTAATTGTCACATTTGTTCGTTCTTCTAATAATGGAATTAGCTTTTCAATCACAGTTGTTTTTCCTGCTCCATCTGGGCCTTCCATTGTAATAAATAATCCCGGCACAATACTCCTCCTAGTTTCGCAAATTCTATTTTATTTTATCATATTTTCCAATGAACTTAAATTCAAAAACTGAATATTCGATTGAAAATTGAGAAACCGAGAGCCATCTGTTCAATAGAAAAAAACTTCCCTACTTAGTAACTTCACCTTGCCAAGCATTCATTCCACCAGTTACATTCACCACTTCAAACCCTTGCGCTTCCAAAAATTCGCATGCTCTAGCAGAACGACCACCTGCTTGACAAACAACATAGTAAGGTTGATTTTTATCTAAATTTGTATAAGTTGTGCCTAATTCACTTAATGGAAAAATTGTCTGCTCCTGGAATATGTCCAACTTGATACTCATCTTTTCACGAACATCAATTAAAACGACTTCCTCTGATTGGTTTACTTTTTGAAATTCTGTTGTTGAAATATTTTTCATCTTCCTAACTCCCTTTTAATCATCTATTTTCTTTGATTTTTAACATATTACATATACTTAGCATACTTTTGAGTCTTGTTGAATGAGTTTCTTAAGTTTAAACATACTTCTAATGAACAGAAAAAACACCTAGATGAGGCTCTAGGTGCTCCTTATCGAATTAGTGAAACCTTTAGCATATGCTTCTTTTGCTTCTGCAAGTGTCATTTTATTTGGTCCACCATCAATATTTATAATACCTGTATTCTGCCAATGACATACATCACAAATATCACATTCCATCACTTCATGTCCGCAAACAGGGCAATGAAGCCATAGGGAATCCATCAATTTTTCCATGTTTTACCTGAGTTTTCCATTGTAATACTCATCTTCATCACATCTTACTCCCAATAATGAAAGCCCTTAATTATTATTATATCAGATATTAAAAATAAGACTGTTTTTCAAGAAAAATAAGAATAAAATATAAGTGAAATAGAAAAAAATAAGGGAGAATGAAATGAAAAACTAATCATTTTTATCTTGGGTATACTTACTTTTTCTTATTAAATATTTGATTTTTAAATGAAACGAATCATTACCACCCGTCTAACGGGTGGTTTAAACTCAGACTATAAGCTCCCAGAATTACAAGCAGCGCCTCAAGACGCATGAGCTTTCACTTTGTTCAACTCTTGTTGCTTTTTAACTCATCACTTGCCTCTTAAAGATGCGTTTGTATTGCACCATCATCCCTATACATTGAAAAAACACCCTGTGGTATAATCACAGATTGTCGAAATATTGATATATAAAATATTAACGTTAGGTATTCTTTCTAAATTACTTAAGTCCACAGCTCATACAAATTTGTCGCTATAGAAAGAAAGTCAGCAGAAATGAATTATTTATACTCTGGATACCACTTCAAATCACGAACTGCTTTGGCCATATCCTGTTTCCTTAGCGCGTACAGACCTTCGCTCTTGTGCTTTTTAGCGACTACTTCTGCTACTTTAATAGAAACATCTGCTACATACTTAAATGGTGGCAAGACAGGAGCTCCTGGTTGGCCTGGATTGACAATACCACTTAATGAATGAGCCGCTGCTCCAATCATTTCATCAGTCAAAAGACTTGCTTCAGAAGCCAACATGCCTAGACCAATACCTGGGTAAATCAAAGCATTATTTGCTTGACCAATCACATAGTCTACACCTTTATAAGAAACCGTATCAGCAGGAATTCCTGTTGCGACAAAAGCTTTGCCATCTGACCATTCAATCAAGTCTTTAGCACTAGCTTCTGCTAGTTTGGTTGGATTTGACAAAGGGAAAAATCATCGGACGTTCTGTGTTTTCACACATAGCTTCTACTATTTCTTTGAGTGAAGGTATTAGGCTGAGTTGAAGTTCCTACAAGAATGGTTGGCTTCACAGTCTTCACTACTTCAAGCAGGTCAGTCAACTTCTCTGCGTTACTAAAGTCAGCACGTTTCTTAGCAAATGGTTTTTGCTCTGGTGTCAAGTCATCCATGTCATCAAAGAGAGACCTTGTTTATCAACCATAAAAGAAACGTTTATAGGCTTCTTCTTAGAAAGACCTTCACTTACCATTTCACGAAAGAACACGAGAGGCAATTCCTGCACCCGCAGATACCACCACCATAGCAGAGATAAACTTGATCTGTTAATTTTTCTACCACTAATATCAAGTAGACCAAAAATACCACCCAAGGTAACGATTCCTGTACCTTGAATATCATCATTAAAGGTCGAATTTGTTTCCGATATATTTTTCAAGAATATTGGCAGCATTCAATGACCAAAAATCTTCCCAGTGAAGGTAAAAGTTTAGGAAAGAGTCGTTCTGCAGTTTTGAACAAATTGGTCAATAAAGTCGTAGTAACGATCACCACGAACCCGTTCGTGACGATTTCCTAAGTAATTAGGATTGTTACGAAGTTCTTCACGGTTAGTCCCTGCATCAATGACTAAAGGAAGGACCATCGAAGGATCGATTCCAGCAGCACCCGTATAGACCATCAATTTCCCAACAGAAATATCGACACCATTTGTTCCCCAGTCGCCAATTCCAAGGATTCCTTCTGCATCTGTTACAACAATGAGACGAATCTCACGATCCCCGGCAGCATTTTTCAAAGTAGCTTCAATATTTTCAGGATGATTAATATCAAGATATCCCGCATATTGGGGATCTACAAAGATCACTATAGCCTTCAATGGTATCTGCAATGGTTGGATCATATACAATTGGATTGAATTCTTCCAAATGTTGAGAAAAGAGGTAATAGAAAAGAGTCCGGTTGGTATTAAAAATTTCCATTAGGAAAAAGACGTTTTTCCAAATCATTGGCTTTTGTTTCCATTTGTGCATAAGTTTGCGCCGCTTGTTCTTCAATCGTTTGAACATAAGGTGGCAGTAAACCAATAAGGCCTAGTTCCTTTCGCTCCTCTAAGGTAAAGGCAGTTCCCTTATTAAGGAAAGGATTGTTTAAAATATCATGTGCAGTCATAGTGCACCTCCTTTTTTACTCATATTTTACCACTTAAAATGAATTAGTTAAATAAATTAGTTGTTTAAAAATACAATCATGTAGCCGTTAAGTTTCAAAGTAACTTCTTCATAAGTTATTAAAAAAGTATATTTTTGAGGCCAAAAACAAACTTCTTATGGTTTGCATGAGATTCGCTTTAGCGAAAGCTACTGCCGTCCATTGCTACCATATCAAAGTCATTTTACTTACGTACTCTCATAAATCTCCGTTAGAGCACAATAGACTTCTTATAGTAGCGCGAGTGATAAAATCTGCATCATGCAGTTTTTATCACTGGAAAAGTGAGACCTAGGCTCAATTTTTAGTCATGAGACTCGCAAAGCGAGGGCTGCTGACGTCCATCGCTACTATATCAAGAAGTCATATTTACTTACGTACTCTTATAAACTCCACTTAAAGCACAAATAGACTTCTTATGGTAGCGCGAGTGATAAAAATCTGCATCATGCAGATTTTTATCACTGGAAAAAAATTGAGACCTAGGCTCAATTTTTAGTCATGAGACTCGCAAAGCGAGGCTGCTGACGTCCATCGCTACTATATCAAGAAATCTATTTATGCACCGCTTCCTGTTCGTAAAAGCCGGATCAATTCTTCTCGTAATCGATTATAAGATGGCGTATCTTCATACTGATAGATGCGATTTGTTAATAAGATTATCGCTTGTTTTGTTGTTAGATTCATCAATACTGTAGTTCCTGTAAAATCCTGTATGTCTTAACCAGATTTGTTCACCCACTCGGTCCATATCCCATCAAGAGATCTTCCAGCTTGCCTTGTCGGTGTCCAGTCCTGCAATAAACTTTTGCATCATCTCTGCACTGCAATATTCAAAATCTCTCAACTGTACCCATCATGTAAATATAATTGTACTAAAAGTAATACAATCATCCAATGTTGCAAATATCCAGCACTTCCACATCTTCTTTGTAAAAATGCTTGCTTTTGGATCGTGTACTTCACCTTTCAATAATCTACCATCGTCTTTCTTCAAAAGCTGTAGGTACACAACCTTCACTAGGCACTGACCCATAAGTTGCTGTTAGTTTTCAATGGACGAGCAATTCTTTTCATCAAATAAATCCGCTATCGGCTTTGCCAAACTCTTTTTCTAAATATAATTCCTGCTAACACAAATCCTGTATCTGTATATTTTACCGTATGGTGAAAATGTTTCGTGACTGGTAAAAGTAGATAAAGCTTCAATTAAAAGCATCCGGTGCTAATTCATTTACGATTTTCAATATATCCCCATAATCCTGAAGTATGCGTGATTAAATGACGAAGTGTAACTCTCGTATCAGCATTTGGAAACCATTTGATGATTTGATTCATCCAAATTTATTTTCCTGTTTTTCTACCATTTGTACTAATAAAGTACTCGTTACAAATGCTTTTTGTAACGGAGGCAAGAGTCATAAAAATAATCCATCTTCGACAAGATTAGCATCCGATTCTTTTTGTAAGTCGTACCTTCAACTATCTTTTCTACTTCTTCGCCTTCGATAAAAAGCAACACTAAATCCCGGATAAACACCATTATTCATGAGATTCTTGAATCTTTTCCCATTGTTTTTCGGATATTTTCTCATAAAAACACCCCTTTTCCTTTTAAATTTTTTTAAGCAAACCTCTTGTTTTTTTGTCAAAGTACAGGTCTAAAAATACCCTTTAAGCAGCCCTTCAAAGTTGCCCAATTAAATATTTTGGAGGTATTCTTATGTCAAAAAGAGTAAACCATATTACTGAGATTAATCGGTAATACACCCATTGTTAAACTAAATCGTTTAACAGATGCAGATAGTGCAGATATTTACGTGAAAGTGGAAGCTTTTAACGCTGGTGGTTCTGTTAAAGACCGTATTGCACTAATCATTATTGAAACTGCTGAAAGAGAAGGTCAGCTAAAACCAGGAGATACGATTATCGAAGCAACTTCTGGAAATACTGGTGTCGGCTTATCCTAGTTGGAGCAGCTAAAAGGCTATAAAGTCATTACAGTTATGCTCGACTCAGTGTCTATCGAACGTCGTCAATTAATGGCAGCCTATGGTACAGAAGTACTATTAACACCTGCTGCTGAAGGTTTTGGAGCTGCCGTTCAAAAAGCAGAAGAATTATCACAACAACCTGGTTATTTCTGGGCAAAACAATTTGATAACCCAGCTAACCCAAGCATCCACTATCAAACAACTGGCCAAGAAATTATTCAAGCCTTTGACGGTGAAACACCTGATGCATTTGTTGCCGGAATCGGAACAGGTGGTACCATTACAGGGTGTTGGTCGTGCCTTAAAAAGATGCTGCTGTTCAAATTGTTGGTGTAGAACCTGAAGAAGCTCCATTTATCTCAAAAGGACAAAAAGGGAAAACACCGTATCCAAGGAATTTCCGCTGGATTCTTACCAAGCTATCTATCGATCAAAGACAGTTATCGATGATTTTGAACTAATCTCAAGTGAATTAGCGATTGAAAACAGCTAAAAATTAGCTGCTACAGAAGGGATTCTAACAGGAATTTCCTCAGGTGCTGCAGTTGCTGCTGCACTACGTGTCGCTAAAAAGACTTGGAAAAGGAAAACACGGTTGTTGCACTTCTACCAGACACTGGTGAACGTTATCTATCAACAGGTATTTTCAATCAAGAATAATCGTTATAATCAAAAACTCCTGTCATCATGATGACAGGAGTTTTTATTTCTAGAAATTTCACCATTTCTTAATTTATGAATAAAACTTTCTAGACGTTCGATTGCTTTTTCAAACTATCTAATGAGTAGGCATAAGAAATTCGAACGAATCCTTCTCCACTTTCACCAAAAGGCAGATCCCGGAACAACCGCTACACGTTCTTCTTGCACTAATTTCGTCGCAAATTCCTCAGAAGTCATGCCAAATTAGAAATATTTGGGAAAAATATAAAAACGCTCCAAAATGGTTCAAAACATGGAATCCCTAATTCTTCCATCAATAAATAACGTCTGCGTTGATTATAACTTTCTCGCATTTCAATCACATCATCATCACAATTTTTCAAAGCATCAATTCCCCTGCATATTGGCTTGTCGTTGGTGCTGCCATAATCGTAAATTGATGAATTTTAATCATTTGTTTTCATCAACACTTCAGGAGCTAGAGCATATCCCCATTCTCCATCCAGTCATCGCAAAAGGCTTTTGAGAACCCATTAATTAAAACGGTTCTTTCTTTCATCCCTTCAATTTCACAATACTGACATGACGATTTCCTGTATAGGTTAATTCAGAATAAATTTCATCCGAAATCACAACAATATTATGTTTTCAAAGTACTTTCGCAATCGCCTCTAAGTCTTCACGACTCATCACTGCTCCTGTCGGATTATTTGGAAAAAGAAAGGACGATTGCTTTTGTTTTTGGAGTAATCGCTGCTTCTAATTCTTCAGGTGTTAAACGGAATTGATTTTCCTCTTTTAAAGGAATTCTTACAGGTACTCCATTCGACAACACAATACATGGTAAATATGATACATAACAAGGCTCACAGAAAAATTACTTCATCTCCTGGATTTAATAAAGCACGCATTGCTAAATCAATTGCTTCACTTCCTCCAATTGTTACAAGCGCCTCCGTCATTGGATTATAATTAACTCCTTGTTTACGTTCGATATAACGACAAATTTCTTGACGTAATTCTTTCAAACCGGCATTGGCTGTGTAAAAAGTTCTTCCTTTTTGAAGTGAATAAATCCCTTCTTCTCTTACATGCCAAGGAGTATCGAAAATCTGGTTCCCCTACCCCCTAAACTGATGACATCTTCTAATTCATTCGCAATATCAAAAAACGACGAATCCCTCGAAGGTTTTAATTCCTGTTACTTTTTGACTTAATAATGATTCAATCATGGAGTAACCACCATCCGTTTATCTCCACTCTTGCCAACAAACATTGTGCCATGGTCTTTATATTGTTTTCAACACTACATGTGTTGTTGTGGATTGAACTTCTTCAATAACAGATAAACGACTAGAAACAAATGCTGCGATATCTCTCATCGGTGCTTTTTCAATTTAACCATGAAATCATATCCACCAGACATTAAATATAAATCTTCTACTTCAGGGGAAAGTGGTAAATTTTTCTGCAATACGATCAAATCCGATTCCTCGTTGAGGATTTACTTTTTAATTCGATAACAGCAGACACATTCACATCATCTGTTTTTCCCAGTTAATTAATGTATGGTAACCACAAATGACCTTTTGTTCTTCTAATTCTTTAATTCTACGTTGAACTTCATCTGGTTCAATCGCTAATAAAGTCACAATTTCTTCAGTATGATAATCGACTATTTTTCAATTAATTTTTAAAAATTTGTTCATTAACATCTTTGAACATATTTCTTCCTCCTATACTGATTCTCTTATGAAAGAAACCTATCTTCTTTATTGTATCCTACTTTCTTCAAAAACTAATGCTTTATTCATCTATTCTTTTATTTTTCTAGCCCATTTACTAAATGCATCTAGCGATTGATGCAACCATTGACAGGATTTTTGAAATTGTTGAAAGCTTGTGTTTTCTTTTTCATTGGTACATGGATAACAGGTTTTTGCATCATTGGCTCTTCAGTTTCTAATCCATTTCTTCATCAATAAACGCATGAACTTCTGCATTGTGTTTCCCTTGCTTCATACGACTTGCAATTTTTCGTTTCTAGTAAAATACTGCTCTCTTGAATCGTAAAAGAATTTTCCTTTTTCGATAACAATGCCATCATTTCAATTCCCACTATAACAACAAGCGCTCAGTACCATTACTAAATAATAAGATTGTTGATGTACAAAGCATAATTCTTGATACGATTGGAATTTCCTCTGATAAAGATTTCCCAGTACTTCCATCATTCGATTCGCATCTGTTTGATTTCCAAAATAAGCAAAACCTCTTCCTAAAATTTCGAATATCTGTCTGAATACTTGACGTGCATCTGTAGAAGTTTGAAAAATACGATTCATTTCCTCTTCCACCAGTCTGTTTTTGCTAAATGTAGTTTCTTCTTGCAATCTATCTTTTGCAAACTCACTAATGTTTCTGCATTTCGTCCTATTTGCACTCTCTAATAATACATCTAGTAATTCTTCTAATCCAAAAGCTGGAAGGTGTACTGATTCATAAATCGGATAAGCCTTTGCCATGACATTAATGATTCCTTTTACAGGAAGAGATAAATCGACTAATTGACTTTGAAATTGTTCAGCTTTTGTTCCAATAGACTGTGTTAAAGCAACAATCGTTGGAAGTTGGTTTGTAATTTGCAATAACGTTTCTTTCGCCTCGAGAAAAAACTCATCGCTAGATCCATTCAAACAAAAAACACATGCATCATAATCGAATGAGTTTGGAAGTTCCCCTAATAGTGAATACTCATCCACTTGGAATTGTGGAATACTTTCATTTTCTTTAAATCAAATAAAAGATTGAATTAACGTTGTTTTCCCAACACCAGTCTCGCCTATGACTAACAGACGATACGTTGGAAGTTGTTTTGCCATTGACTTTCTAGTGCTTCTTGAAAAATATTTGCCACTTCCACTACCTTCTCTCCCTTCCATAATGCAATTATCATACCATATTCTAACTAAAAAAACTCTTGTATCTAAAATGGTTAAATTTTTATTAGGATTTTTGAAATAAAAAAATGACTTTTTATAGTGCAGGAAAAATTGAGACCTAAAGGCTCAATTTTTAGCAATGAGACTCGCACAAGCGAGGGCTGCTTGCGATCCTTCGCTACTATATTAAAAAAGTCATTTCCGCCAACTCTTAAACGTTCTCTAATAGGTTAATGCCCCAAGAGAAAGACTTTCGCAGTAGTAAAGATGGTGAAGCTACTTTACTAGCTTCTACCATTTGGAAAAATTTGAGACTTAAGGCTCAAATTTTTAGCCATGAAAACGCTTTTGCGAAACTACTGGCATCCATTTACTACTATAGACAAGTCATATTTTTATACGTACTCTCATCCCTTACACGCAAAAGAAATGACTTTTTATAGTAGCGCAAGCACTAGAATCCACATTGGATTCTAGTGCAGGAAAAAGTGAGACCTAAGGCTCAATTTTTTAGCAATGAGATTCGCTTTTGCGAAGCTGCTTGCGTCCTCCGCTACTATATCAAAAAGTCATTTCCGATCTATTATTAAGCTAACGAGCCCATGGGATCCCATGAGTGCTAATACGATTGGTTCAGAATCAAATGCTGCTAACTGCTCTGCTGTCAAAAATTCTTTACGAACTACGATTTGATACGTAAATTCATCCATCCATTCATCTGACATCATCCAGAATCCATCGACCCCAGATTTTTCTCCCCAACTATTTTCTACTTTCCAACGAGTTGGTTTCCATTTACTAAATCGACCCCAGTTAATACCATGGCATGTGTCATTAAACTTTCTCCATATTCTAAGCGATCCGCTTTAGAAAGTTTGAAATCTAACCTCAAATAAACCTTTTCAAATCATAATGATCCATTGCCATTAATCCAGTATCACGACCTGAGGGATTGACCCTACATCACAACCAAACCAAATCGATTCCCCTTGTTCTAATTGTTGAATCGCAAGTTTTCTTGAAAGTATCCATTTCTACATTTAAGTATTTTGACAGAGTTCCCTCCAACAACGTTTCCTAACATTTCAACAGTATAAGAGCGATTGTAAGGTTTGTCTGCTGTTGGTGCATTAATAATTGATACATATTGATCTAAATCTAATCCTACAAACTGTTTTATAAAAATGTTTGTGGTGTTAAATTTTTCATAGTGATGATATTCTTTTGTCTTTATCACGATAAGAAAAATCAAACACTTCTGGTGGAGTTCCCTAAACTGATGGCTAGTAAATCATAGACTTCCTTCATCAATTGTTTACGAACTTCCAAGATTTTTCTTCAGTAGCTCCCCCTGCTACTAAATCTCTTAAAAATCTTCGCATCTTCACGAAGTTTTTTTGTTTCAAGTATTTATTCAACTCTCCTGAAGCTGAACTACTAAAACTTTCTGGCATTACTGCCTTTTGGTACGACACCATACTTATTAAAGATGGAAACAATCATATCCCATTGTCCACCATCTTGTTGTGGTGTTTTGAAGTAAGAAAGGCAACATTACGACTAGTAATTGGTTCATGAGACGTTTTTAAAATATTCTCATGGAAGAAATTCGCCTTCTCATATTTATCCCAGAAAAAGTATAGCTTTGAGAAAGTTCAAATTCCTCTAGCTTAAACTCATTAAAAGATTTTATGACGGAACGTGTTTAACGCAGCAAACATCCAACATCTCCCCAGATTGTTTTTGGTTTTGCCACCTTTCCATGTTCCAAATCAATGGAATAAACAGGTGGGTTTTTCACGATTGCCTCTACATTTTGGCTAGAAGCGTGAATCCCATTTTCTACAGTTGCATGTTGAGCAACTTTCTTTTTGTCCGTCAGCTTGAAATTTTGACGGAACTCATCAGTCATGTCTTTTTGTTAAAAAACATATACTCATCTCCTTTTTCCTTTTGTATTCTACATCATACTCCTCTTATGCTATCAAGCAAAAGATAGTATTTTTATAAAAAAATAAAATAAAAACACTGTAGAAATTTCTACAGTGCCTCATTCTTAAAAATTCACTAATCTTTGTGCTTGATCTAATTCAAAAAGCTCTTACTTCACGAGGTAAACGACAATTTCATCTTCGTTATATCCTACTTGGAATCTCTTTTCATCCAACATAATTGGACGACGTAATAAACCTGGGTTTGTCTTGAATTAAAACAAATAATTTATTCAAAGGAACTTCATCTAAATCTAAGTTTAATTCTTGGAAATGCCTTTGAACGTGTTGAAATAATCTCTTCAGTACCATCTTCCGTCATGCGTAAAATGTTTTTAATTTCGTCAATAGTCAATGGTTCAGAGAAAAATATTTCTTTCTAGTATATGCGATAGTGTGTTCTTCTAACCATGCGCGTGCTTTTACGGCATGAAGTACAACTTGGTGATGTATATAATGTAACCATAAAATCGCTCCTTCTCGATGAGCTAGTTTAGATGGGCTCATCACGCTTTATATTATATATTATTTTTAAAATAAAATCTATACAATTTTCGTAATTTTTTTAAAAATTTTTCACAAATTATTTTTTTAAGATTCTCTAAACCTATTTCATTAAAAATACGATTATTTCAAGGCTTAATCTTTTCTTAACATTTGTCAAGCAATATCCTATTTCACATTTCCGTTTTATTCCGATAAGACGCTCTTTTCTTAACTTATTTGCAACCATTTTTTCAGAAAAATTTTTCACTCACTAATTCTATAAAACCTTATCAAAACAACCTATCTTTTTGACATGTTCCTTCATTTTTCTAATCACACTCTTCCACTAATGCTCTAAGATGGACTAATAGAGTAGACAATACTTCTACCGCTTGCTCTTGCTTATCAGGGCTGTAAAGAGCTTGAAAATAAGCTTGAATATTCTCTTCAAAATCTTTTCGGTAAAAAGAGTACATCGTTCTTTAGCATACTGTAACATACGTTTTTCACCCGGATGAAGTTGTTCATTAAGTGCAAACAATAAATCAAAAATAAGACGCAAAAATTCACTACTTCGATGATTCATACTTAATAGATCTTGACGTTTAATAGCTTTTTGAATTTGTTTAGAAAAAGCTGGCATCCCTTCTTCTAGTAATAATAGTTGTTTACTGATGATATTTCCTTTTTTTAACGCCGATGGATAAGGCAAATGATATTTACTCTTTAACTGAGCATAGCGCCCGTCTTTATCATAAAGAATTTTACTGTGCATTACATTATACCACATACATGTCGTGTAAGAATTTTTGAGCTTGATGATTAAAAATTACATTTTCTAACTCTTTATCAAAAACTATCTAATGAACGATAAATTAGTTCAATCTCTACTCCCATTTCTTTTTAAAAACACAATCATCCTCTAATTCCCAAAATTGATTCCCAATTTCCATATAGGAACAGTACTTACTAAGAATTTCTTTTCTAATCTTTTTCAGGTATAGGTGCTGTCAAATAGACATAGACATCATAATCAGAATCTTTATCATAATTTTCTCCAGCTCGTGATCCTCCCAGAACAATCGCTTCTACTTGCTCTAATTTTTCCAATTCTTTAAAAAGATTTTTGCGGCATTTGTTGAAATATCTCCTTATATTTTTATCAAATGATTCTGAAAACTAAGCATATAATAACAGATTTACTGCAAAAGATAACTACATTTTTCTTATTATTTGATGCCTCCACAAAAACATATTTTTTGTGTAAATTTTTCCAAAAATACGGTATAATAAGACTAATTCATTGAAAATTTAAAGGAGAATACAAATGACTAAAAAGAAAAATTTTTCTCTGAGTACAACCTTCAGCTATTCCAACCATTGGAAACTACATTGGTGCGATGAAAAACTTCGTTGCCTTACAAGACGAATATGACTGCACATACTGTATCGTAAAACCAACATGCAATTACGGTTCCACAAGACCCTAAAAATTAAAAAGAACAAACTCGTTCACTTGCAGCGTTATACTTAGCCATTGGACTAGATCCTGAAAAAAATCTACGATTTTCGTTCAATCTGAAGTTCCAGCACATGCTCAAGCTGCATGGATTGTACAATGTAATGTAGGTGTCGGTGAATTAGAACGTATGACACAATACAAAGATAAATCTCAAAAAAACAACAATCTGTATCAGCAGGATTATTAACTTATCCACCTCTAATGGTAGCAGATATTGTTTTATACAATGCTGAAGTTGTTCCTGTTGGAGAAGATCAAAAACAACATATGGAATTAACACGTGACTTTTGTCGCTCGTTTTAATAGTCGCTATGGAAATGGTAACGAGTTATTAAAAATGCCAGAACCATTTATTCCAAAAGCTGGAGCACGTGTTATGAGCTTACAAACACCTACGAAAAATGAGTAAATCAGATGCGAATGTTAAAGAATACATTAGTATGTTAGATGAACCAGCAACAATTCGTAAAAATCAAGAGCGCTGTAACGGATTCAAGTGGTGTCATCGAATACAACCCAACTGAAAAAAACCAGGAATTTCAAATCTTTTAACAATCTTTAGTGCATTTTCAAACCGTAGCATTGAAGATTTAGTAGAAACTTATAAAGACTCAGGATATGGTACATTCAAAAACTGATTTAGCAGAAGCAATTGTAGCAGTGATGGAACCAATCCAAGAAAGTTACTATGAATTACTAAACTCTAAACAATTAGATGAAATCTCTAGATGAAGGAGCTAAAAAGCAAACGCATGTTGCTTCTAAAACTCTTCGTAAAATGGAAAAAAGCTGTCGGCTTTTGCAAGATAATATATAAAAGCACTCTCGACCGAACGAGAGTGCTTTTTCAATGCTTCATTCAGAAAATCAACTATGCTTTTAACAGCTTTTTAATTTCCTCAATCTTAATAATTTTAAAACCAACAACAATGATACCATATACTAACATTCCAATTACAGCTAAAATCATAACATTTAACATTGGGGAAAAAAATGAACCCATGATTTCACTACAACTAAAATCCAGTCATCACTGCTGTAGCTAACGCTACTTTAATAACATGTGGTCCTTCTAAATCGCATGATATCGTTCGATATGAGCAATGACAGGAGTAATCCCTTGCATCAAAGAGTTTTTGTTAATGCGGCATGCATATCACGATAAGCAGTATTCATACTAAATTCAATTAATGCATATCGTGTTCCATTGAGTGTCGGTAATTTCCCTTTTTCAAGTCTTTCTAACACATCACTGGTATAGTAGATTTCCGCACAAAAAGTAGCGTCAAAATCTTCCGCTACTTCTTTTGCAATTTGTTGTGCTAATTGAAATTGTTCTATCATCACTCTTTCTGAGGTTTCAAACATTCCTTTTCGTCGATGAGAAGTTAATACGATTGTTCGAACTCCTTGTTCGTAAGCATGTTCTAGCAATGCTTTTGTTTCTTCAATGGTTTTTGGTCCGTCATCAACACCACAGAGAATATGTGAATGAATATCAATCATTTTTATTCTCCTTTCAATACTGATGTCATAGCAGCTTTCACGCTTACTAAACTATCCTGACTCACTTCCATCATATATAATTGGCTTCCTGGCATTGCATATGAAGGCAAATCCATTCTTCCTGTTCCTTTAAGATCTTGTGATTGTACATCATATTTACCACCTTTTTCTAATTGACGATTCACTAAATCTGTCATTACTTCAACAGGCATATTCGTTTGTACAGATTCTTGCAATCCTTGGATAACTGCTGAATAGTTAGCCAGTACTTCTGCTGAAGTTAATTTTTGAATGATGGCTGTAATCACTTTTTGTTGATTACGTCCACGGTCTCTATCTCCATCTGCTAACGCATAACGTTCACGAACAAAACCTAGAGCATCTTTAGAGTTTAAATGAAGCATTCCAACTGGATAATGCTTTCCATTATTTGTATGAGCATTAAATTCTTGATCATTATAAACATCAATACCACCTAATAAGTCAATTAATTTCAAGAATGAGTGAAAGTTTAAACGAGCATAATAGTTAATATCAATACCATATAAATTTTCAAGAGTATGAATAGAAGCATCTACTCCATACATCCCTGCATGTGTTAATTTATCATATTGATTATTTCCACCGTCTGCAATTGGAACATAAGAGTCACGAGGTGTAGTCGTTAATAATACATCTTTTGTATCAGTATTTACTGTCATTAAGATATTCACATCTGAACGAGAAACTGAATTAATCGGTCCATAAGTATCAATTCCACTGATATAAATCGTCATTCCGTTTCCCTTTACTTGCTTTAGGACCTTTTAACCTTTTTCTTTCACACCCATTTTGTAGATTTTTGATTGTATCTGCATGATTAGGATATTCAGATTCAATAATATTCTCAAAAAGCTTCATTTAAAAACAATAGCTTTTCACTTCACCAGATTGTAATTGTTTATAAGCTTCAAGATAAGATTCGATGGATATTACTGTCAATGTTTGTTGTTGATTTTTTTGAACATCATCGATTAATTTTTGAACATTCTCCTGATCATTGTCAACCGGTGCTGCTACAGATTCAAGTTGTGAAACAGACTCAATTTCACTATCTTTCAACACTGCAATACTCATTGTATAATTAGAAACTGCTGCTGTTTCGTTTAATTTTACTTGTAACAGATACAAATTGCTGAATTCCAAAAGACTCCAATTGACCCTAGCGTAATTCCAAAAATCAATAACAACAATGTAAATACTTTTGCTATTTTTCTTTTTTTAATGAATATACCTGCTCCAATTGCTAATAGAAACAGCAAGTACTGTAATAATAATATTTAACAACGAAAAGCTAGCAAAATTATATCGAAACATTTGGAACAATACAATTCCTGCTAGAATCACATATCCACCCATCAGGATATAATTAATCAATCCAATACTTTTTGATGATCCTTTTACTTCTATGATGATTTTTCCGCACATTAACACCTCTCATTATTGATGGGAGCAAAAATAGACAGACTCCCAGTTAACTCATTTATCTTACAATATTCTTAATATACTATACAACTAAATCTATGCTTTTTATCAATTTATATATATGTTTCTAAAGAAAGAATATAGATTCTTAAATAAAAATCGGAATAATGAATATATATTTTGTTTTCAAGCGTAAAAAACTCTTTTTATTATTAATAAAGATAATGATTTAACTCGATTCGTTCTTTTTCGTTCCACCAAAATGGTCGAGGAAATATTCTTTTTCGGGACATGGTTTTTCATAGAATTTGCTGATATTATTCTTATTTATTGTAAAATATCAAAAAAGCACTCTCGAAAACCGAGAGTGCTTTTTACTTGTTTCATCTTTAGAATAAGAGATTACTCTTCTTCTTTTTACTTTTTCCTGAAACTGCAAGACCTAATCCTGAAAGGATTGCACTTGCTGCTGCGCCAAAGATTGCTACTTCTTGACCTGTTCCTGTTTGAGGTAATTCTTGACGAACTACTTTTTGTTTTGGAGCTGGTGTTGGTGTTGCAACTTTACGGTAAATGTGACGTACATTGCCGTTTGCGTCTTTTTCAGTTTTCACCAATTCATATCCTGGGATATCTTTACTTGGTTGTTCACCATTTTCATCTGGAGTAATTTGTTTTCTCCATTTTCATTTACAAATGATGTCACCACTTTTTTCTTGTGGAGCTGGTGTTTCAACTTTTACGGTAAGTATGACGTACATTGCCGTTTGCATCTTTTTCAGTTTTCACCAATTCATATCCTGAGATTTTTCTCACTTGGATGTTCTCCATCTTTTGTTGGACGAATTGGGTTACCATTACCATCTACATAAGAAGTGATTTTCTTCTCAACTGCTGGAGTTGGAGTAGGTGTTGTGATGGTTGTGGTGTTGGTATTTTTCGTAGACATGTTCAGTATCTCCATTTGGAAGTTTCTTGGTTTCTACGAAGCGGTAGCCTGGGATTTCTTTCTTAGGTTTTTCACCTTTTTCAACTGGAACTCTTGGAATTTCATTTCCATCTTTATCCTTGAAGAATGTTTTCACTTGTTCATAGATATGACGAGTGTTTCCATGCTCATCAGTACTGTTTCTTTATATCTGTATCCCGGAATATCTTCCTTAGGTTTGATTTTCCATCTTTACTTGGGAATCCTGGAATCTCTTTTACCATTTTTCATCTACATAGTCTGTACCTGGACGAACTGTTGGAGTGTAAGTTGCAGAGATTGTTTTTCCTGCTTTTATCTTTTTCTTACAACAGTTACACCTTCTCCTGTTCCTACGTAATCTTTTTCTGGAGTGAATGTTACTTTACCATCTTTATCGATAGTATACGTTCCTTCTCCTTCTACAGTTCTTGTAGTTGTTCCATCATCAAATGTTGGTGGTACATCTAAATCAACGTCTCCTTTAAATTCTGGAGTGTTAGATTGTGGAGTATTCTTAGCACCTTCTGATGTTTTGTCTCACAGTCTTCGTTACTGGAGTAACTGTTGGTGTGTACTTAGCTGTTACAGGTGTTCCGTTTTTATCTTGACGTTGAACTGTTACACCTGTTGCTGTTCCTAAGAATTCTGGTTCTGGTGTGAATGTTACTTTACCATCTTTTGTCGATAGTATAAGTTCCTCGCCATCAACTGTTACAGAATCAACTGGATCACCTGTCTTAGGATCGATTAGTTTTCGCTGGAACATCCTTATCAATTTCAACAGTTTCTTCTTTTCCTTTGATTTTCACTGATCCACCTTGGAATTCTGGTGTTCCTGTTTGTGGTTGACCTCTAGGGTCCTACTGATGTCTTATCTTCTCCAGTTGGCGTTACTGGCACTACTTTTGGAGTATACTTCGCTGTTACTGGCGTTCCATTCTTATCTACACGTTGAACTTCTACACCTTCTCCTTTTCCAGTAAATTGTGGTTCTGGTTGGAATTTAACTTTACCGTCTTCGATTGTGTATGTTCCTTCTCCAGGAATTACTACTGGTTCATCAGTTGGTTCTCCTGTTTCTGGATCAAGAGTTTAGGTGCTTTTGTTTCATCAATCTCAATAGTTTTTGGTACACCATTAACCGTTACTGTTCCACCTTTGAATTCTGGTAATCCTGTTTGTGGTTTACCTTGAATGCCTTTAGATTTAGCTGGTGTTGCTGTTGGTGTTACACCTTTAACTTTAGGTGTGTAGCTTGCTTCTACAGGTGTTCCGTTTGCATCTTTCACTTGAACTAGTTACCCTGTTGCTTGACCTGTAAATTGTGGTTCTGGTTGGAATGTTACCTCCCCAGATTTAGGATCAATCGTGTATGTTCCTTCACCAGGAATCACTACTTTGTTTTTATCAGTTGGCTTCCCTGTTTCTGGATCGATTAATTTCGCTGGTTGCTCATCAGTAATTGTAATTGCAACATTAGGATTTCCTGGTGTGAATTTTTGGTGTTCCATTTTGTTCAGCACCTTGGATATCTTCCGATGTTACGTCTTCTCCTGTTGGTTTAACTGGAGTTACTGTTGGTGTGTATTTAGCTTTTACTGGTGTTCCATTTGTATCTTCGCGTTGAACTTCACACCTGTAGCTGTTCCTGTAAATTGTGGTTCTGGTTGGAATTTCACTTTACCATCTTCGATTGTGTATGTTCCTTCACCTTCAACTTTTACAGAATCAACTGGATCACCTGTCTTAGGATCGATTAGTTTTTGGAGCTTTTGTTTCATCAATTGGAACAACTTTTTCTTCACTATTAACCGTTACTTTTCCACCTTTGAATTCTGGTAATCCTGTTTGTGCCTTTTACCTTGAATATCTGTTGTTTTCAGCTGGTGTCGCTATTGGTGTAACAGGTTTGATAGTAGGTGTGTAAGTAGTTTTCACTGGAGTTCCGTTTAGTATCTTTTTGCTTCAATTGTTACTGGTGGAACTTGTCCCTACGTATGTTTTGTCTTCTGGTGTGTAAACTGCAACTGGATCTTTACCTGGTTCTTTTACAAGTGTATACTTACCGATTACTTTATTTGGATCTTTTGGATCTTTTACAACTACTTCATCAGTTGGTTGTCCATTTTCACCTAATAATGTAACTGAATCTGGATTAATCGGTACTGGATCTGATTTAATTTTGTTTCCAACTGGATCTTCTAAAGTCTGCAGTTCCACCTTTGAATGTAATAGGTTGTTTTTGAGTTGTACCTTGTGCATCCAGTTGATTCAGCTGGTTGAGAAGTTGGTTTAACCCTCACAATTACTGGAGTATAATCAGCTGTTGCCGGTGTATTGTTTTTATCCACACGTTGGACTGTTACTGGTTGTACTGGTCCTACATATGATTTATCCGTTGGTGTGAATGTTTACTACTCCAGTATTAGGGATCTAAAGTATACTTTACCGATTTACATTTTCCTTTTTGGATCTTTTCGCTGGAAGTTCATTTGAAGGAACAGGTTGTTTCGTTTCTGGATCAAGTAATGTTGCTGGAGCATCGTAATTAATCGGCACTGCTTCATTTCCTGGTTTGAAGTAAAGGTTTACCATTTTTGTTCTTTGCCTTGTACTCCTGTAGTCAAATTGTCAAATCCTTCTGGTACTACTGGTTTAACAATAGGAGTATATTTTGCAGTAGCTGGTGTTCCATTTGTATCTACACGTTTTGACTGTTACGCCTTTTTGCTGCACCTGTGAATTGTGGTTCTGGTTGGAAATGAACTGTTCCATCTGGGATCTACTGTGTATAGTTCCTTCTCCTGGAACTACTTTTTCAGTTTTACCATCTTCAAATGTTGCTGGTACTTTTCTCATCAATTGGGAATTCACTATCTCCAGGAGTAAAGTTTACTGTACTTTGTTGAGGTAACCCTTGAAGATTTGTCGTAGTTTTATCTTGTCCTTCTGGTACTACTGGAGTAACAGTTGGAGTATAAGTTGTTTCTACTTTTGTTCCGTTTTTGTCTGCTGCTGTTACTTTCGCTGGGTCTGGTGTTCCAGTGAAAGTCTTTATTTGGTTGGAATGTAATTACTCCAGTTTCTGGGTCTAAAGTATAAGTACCCTACTTCTTTTCCATCTTTAAGAGCTGGCATTGTTGTGACTTCTGCACCTGTTGGGTCTACAAGTTTCACTGTTGATTTATTGATTGGTGCTGATTCGTCACCTTCTTTAAACATTGTAGTTGCATCTTGAGTTTGTGGTTTACCTTGTTTTCCACTTGTCTCTTTTTGGTTCTGCAGTTGGTTCTACTGCTTCTACTTCTGGAGTGTAGTCTCCACTAGATGTAACTTCAACTTTATTTCCTTCTGAGTCTGTTGCTGTTAAAGCTACTTTAACCTCTACTCCTTTTGCTTTACCTTTGAATGCTTGGTTCTGGTGTGAATGTTACTTTACCAGTCTTTGATCGATTTGTATATGTTCCTTCTCCTGGTACCACAACTTTACCTTCTTCATCAGCACCTTCTAGTGAGTACTTCGCTGTAGACCAGTCTACATTTGTTCCATCTGGAGTGTTAGTTCCTGTGTTTAATTCAGAGAAACGATCTTTTCCTGATTTAGATTCTTGAGGTTTGTCCCTTGTTTTCCTTTAGTTTCATCATTTGATGGTTTAACACCATATACTGTTGGTGTGTAAGTAGTTGAAGATTCTACTACTACTGGTTGACCATCATCTCCTGTTAACGTTACATTAGCTGAAACTGTTAAAGGTTTAGCCGTACCAATAAATCCTGGTGCTGGTGTGAAGTTCACTTTACCTGTGTTTTCATCAATTTCATAAGTACCTTCATCAGTAGTTACAGAACTTGCTTTTTTACCTGATACTGGGATCTACTAGTTTGTAGTCAGATACTGCTGCATCATTTGGTAAACCAGTCTTGAATCCTTTTTCCATTGAATCAGTTTGTTTTTGTCCTTCTGCTCCAGAAGTTTTTTCAGGTTTAGAAACTACGATGTAGTAAGTTGTTTCTGCAACTGCATCTTCTGTAACTTCTCCTGAATCTGTTTTTTTCCTACTGTTGGAGTTGTTACAACACCATTTGAATCAACAGATCTTACTGTTACTTTATAACTTCCATACTCACCTAATGTATATGCTGCGATTTCTGGGTTTGCTAAGTTCTTCTCAGCTGCTGATCAATGCTTCACGAGCTGTTTCTACAGCTTTTTCAGCTGCAAGAGCCTCATCACGAGCTGATTTTACTTTTGCTTCTACACCGGTAATGCTGCTTTTGCTTTATCCAATTCAGCTTGTAGTGATGCTTGTTGTTCTTTTTGCTGCTTTTAATTTTTTTCTCAGCTAAGTCTTGTGCTGTTGGTGAAATTGTACGTAAATGTAAATCATCTAATGCTTTTTGTGCGTCTTCTACAATTCTATCTTGACGGTCTACTAATTCTTGAAGTTTTCGCTAATTCATTTGCTGTACCTTGAGCATTTGCTACAGCTTCTGCTGCTGCTTTTGTTTTTTTCTGCTGCAGTACGTTGTGCTTGAATAAATGCTTTTTCTTCAGCTTCAGCTAAGTTGAAATTCTTTTTAGCTCCACTTGGTGAAGTAACCGTTAATTTAGTTTTAATTGTCTCAGATTGAGCATCATCTGATTCGTCATCGATTTTATCTTCAAATGCTACATTTGCTTTTTGGTGATTTCAATAAGTCAACAGAGTTTCCTTGTGTATCTGCATAACTTGTTGATGTTCCAGTTGGTTTATCGTTTTGAATAGATGCTACGTCTGTTCCTGTTGCTTCACGATATGCTACATATCCTTTGAAATCCTGAATCTGTAGAAATCTTCCATCCCAGCATTTGGATTTTTTTCAGCAGTAACTGTAGATCCAGTCAGAAGCAGTCCATTTATTTGTTGCTGAATCATAAGTTACAGTTACAGTAACTCCTTTTTGTATCAGCTGTTTGCGCTTTTTGGCAATGCAGTAACTGTACGAGTTACATCTCCTACTGCTGTTACTTCACCATTTTTACGAATTTCTGCAACTTTTTCTGTTAAAGTAGCTGCATTTGAGATGTTGCATTCCATGTACGAGTAAATTCGTATACAATGTAATCCACACTACCATCTGCTTTTGCATCTGTATAAACTCGACGTTCTATTAATGTTGTAGTTCCATCTCCATTGTCTTTTAGGACATAGGCATCTTCATTTGCAAGAGCATATTTACCAGTTGCACTATTAAATGTAGCTGTATATTCTTTATTATTTGCATCTTTCACTTTCACAACTTCACGTTGTAAGTCCGCATGAACTTTATCAGTAGTTGCTTTCGCTACAATACTATCTACTCCAACATATTGTGTAGAGTCTGAAGTAACAGTGAATATTAATGTAGAATCTTCTGTTTGTAGATGCATCTCCTAATTGATCTCCTTCTTTGTACAGCAGTATTAGTAGTTCCTGCAGCTACAGTCCAGTTTTACCATCTTTACAACTAAGTTTTTGTGACTGTTCCATCTGGCATTGTAATTTCTGCTTTATTAGCACCGTTCGAAATTGATCACTGGAACGTTTTTGTTGCATAAGCTTCAACATTAGATACAGTAATCTTAGGTGCTACTGCAATCGTAATATTTCTCATGAGCTTCTTGACCATACATATTCCAATCCTGATTTTTCGCATTGGTTGTATTATTATAGTCTTTGGCGTAAACATTTGCTGTATAAATTCCAGCTTCTGACGCTGTTCCAGTAATATCTCCAGTTTTTGGATCATAATTTAATCCTGGTACAACATCATTTATCGAGTTTTACTTCCCGTAAAATTACCATTTAAGGCTGTATGGGCTGTGACAGTTTGTGGTCCGTTCTCGGGTATTTACTTTAGATCCATCAACTGCAGTAAAGGTTGCTCCATTCGTGCCTCCAGGAGCAGTTTTTGAACCGGCAACAACTTTTTCTCCATTACTTCTATATACATAACCAGTTCTTTCATCACGACTCATTCCATCGTTATCAACATATTTAATATTATGGTTCACTTCATCGCCAATTGTGACCATTGTAGATGTACCTTTTAATTAATGGAGCTGTTGAGTCTTGCCATCCAATCCCATCCAGCTGTTAAAGTCACGGAAAGCAACTATCTTGAGTTTAGATCGTCTTTTCTCATACAGTGACGATATAGCGCATATCATATACACCGTTTTTGAAGAGTAGATGCTACGTATCCTTCTACAGTATCTGTTTTTTTCATTATATCCTGTACCAGGAACTAAGTTACTTAGTTTGATATCTTTAATTTTATATCCCGCAGCTTCTGCTTCTGGTGATAAAGTGAAACGTTTTTTTAGCATCAGTGATATATACATAGTGGTTTGTCCTTGTTCATATGTATAACGTAGATTTCTGTCGTTAAATATTCGTAAGCATCCACCCTGCACCCCATGTATGTATTCCCATTAGGTTACCAGTGAGCACGAAGTTTTGCCTTTCCATAGATCTGCTTCACGTCCTAGTTTCTGAGCTTCTGTTTTTGATAAATGGAATATCAGTACGACCACTTGTTCCAGCTTGTACCATTGTTTTGCTGCAGGTACTTCAGTGTTCTCTGATTGATAACCATGAACATAAACTTTTATAATTAGCATTTCCATCTAGTACTTTATAAGATTTACCTGTTGCTGTAGCGAAATTCACCATTTTCTTTTCTTAACTCTGTAGAGGCTGCTGTATATCCTTCATTAGCTGAACGTAATTGTGATCCTTTTTCTTCAATCTCTTTTCCATTACGTTCATCATGTGAACCAGTATTTTTCAATTGAGTTTGAGCTCAGATTTTTTTCTCTGTGTTTTTCAGCTTTCTTTCCGACAGTTGGTTGACCATTTGTAGTATCTACGGCTGGTGTTTCTTTTTCTCAACTGGTTTATTTTTTTAATTTTTGATGATACAGTTGTCACCAATTTGCTATAAGCTGCTTTTAATTCAGCTTGAGTTGTTGCATTTACTACTGTAGATTTAGCTGCTGCTAATTCTGATTGTAATAATTGAAGAGACTCTTCTGTTTTATTAGCATATTTTCCATCCGCTAATTTTGTTTCAACTTCAGCAATATATCCTACTAATTCAGTTTTTATCTAATGCTGGAGTTTCAACTTTTGCTTCAGCAGGTTTAACTACTTTCTCAGTAGAATCCTCTACCTTCTTCTCTTCTGTTGCAGGTGTTTCAGGTTTAGTTGAAGCAGCTTCATTCGCTAATACTGCTCCACTTCCTAAGAAAAACAATCCACTTGCAATCATTACACTAGCGACACCTTGGCTAAACTTACGAATACCATATCGCTGGAATTGCTTCACTGGTTGTTGGTTTATTGTTTTTCCCATATTTACACTCCTTTATCATAATTTTTATTTTTTTTCCAATTATTTTTGTAGATTATCTTCTTCTTTTTATCTATGAAAAAAATACTCATTTTTTTATATAGAAACATTCCTATCTAGATAATCAAGTTCATTTTAATAGATATATTTTATAAAAACTGCAAGCGAATTCTCTGATTTATTGTGAAATTTTTTTAACTTTTCAAAAACGAAAAAGTCTTACGAAGAATTTTCTACATTGAATAGAAAAATTCTTTATAAGACTTGAAACATTTTTATATATAATTAAACTTTTTGAATCCAACCTTCTGGAGATTCTACATCACCATATTGAATACCTACTAATTCATCATATAAACGACGAGTCACTGGGTCCTACTTCAGTTTCTGAATAGAAACACATGGATAATCATCTCCATTTTGATTCCAGCAATTGGTGAAATAACCGCTGCTGTACCACAGGCTCCAGCTTCAGCAAATTCATCTAAACGATCTACATAAACATCTGCTTCTTTTCACAACTCATTCCTAAAGCGATGTTCTGCTAACCATAATAATGAGTATTTTTGTAATACTTGGCAAAATAGATGGAGAGTATGGAGTGATAAATTGATTATCTTTTAGTAATTCCAAAGAAATTCGCAGCTCCACTTCTTCAATCTTAGTATGTGTCAATGGATCTAAATAAATACAGTCACTAAATTGACGTTTTTTTAGCTTCTTTACCAGGTAATAAGCTAGCTGCATAGTTTCCTCCAACTTTTGCAGCGCCTGTTCCCTACAGGAGCAGCACGGTCATATTCACTCACTACGAAGCTAGTTGGTGTTAAACCACCTTTGAAATAAGCTCCTACTGGCATTACAAAAATTGTGAAAAATATATTCTGGAGCTGGGGCTTACTCCAATTGTATCGCCTACCCCAATCATTAATGGACGAATATATAAACTTCCTCCTGTTCCATATGGTGGAATCCAATCTGCATTTGCACGAACTACTTCCTTAATCGCTTCAACAAAACGTTCTTGAGGAAACTCTGGCATTAATAAACGCGTACAAGAACGTGCAAAACGTGCTGCATTTTTGGTCTGGACGGAATAAATTAATACTTCCATCTTTGACAGCGATATGCTTTTAATCCTTCAAAAAGCTTGTTGACCCATAATGAAGTGCTGTTGATGCCTCACTAATATGAAGTACATTATCTTCTACTAAGGCTCCATTATCCCACTGACCATCTTTTGTAATAACTAATATAACGATAGTCTGTTTTAATATAACTAAAGCCTAAATTGTTTCCAATCTAAGTTTACTGTTTTTGTCATAACAACACTTCCTTAAAAAAATTATTTTACCGGTTTATAATCACCCTGATACTGCATCCATCTCTTCTAAAAGTTTTTGTTGACTGTGTATATCTAAAAATATCCAAAAGCTACTTGATCCACTTTGTTCTTGATGACGAATATGAATATCAACAGAATCTTTTGTTTGCGCTTGAACTAATATCGTATAATGATTATCCAGCAAGACTTGTTTCTTCGTTTCAATCTCTTTAATCGCTTCTTTTTGCTATAGCATTTAGTTCGGTAGTAGTTGTTCCTTCTTTTAGTAGACGAAACCGTTGTTGTCGTTTCTTCAACTTTTGATGTCACTGCAGACTCTCCATTTTTTAGAAACATTTACCATATCAGCTTGATTAAAAAGTTTCTGTCCGACTTGTACAACCCATCAATCCAATTGCTAATAAACTGACTACTAATTTCCATGAAGATTTCATGGTATCCTTCCTTTCCACTTGCTTAGTTTCATAACTTTTCAAAAATGATAACGTGAAAACAATTATTAAATTATTTTTCAATTTTACAATTTTTCTGTATATTGTCAAGATGAAATTAGTATAAAAAGAGTAGGAAAAAAATCAAATGACTTCTTTTGATTTTTCATCCTACTCCTAATAGAATTTCTAATTTCCTGTTGTTTTGTGATTGTTCTGTTACATTTGGTGTATTATCAGAAAAAAATCTTTTCAAAGCATTTTTTTCAATGTATCATCTGTAATTTTTACATCTGCATCTTTTCACTAATGAAGAAACTACAGAATGAATAGTAGCTGTATCTTTTAATTTTTTTCAGCTATTAATTCATCTTCTAATGTAGAACGTACATCATTTAATGAACCTTTTTCTGGTTTTGTCTACTAATTTAATACATGATACCCATATTGAGTTAACACTGGTTCTTCTGTAATTTCTCCTACTTTTTAGACCGTACGCTGCATCAGCAAATTCTTTTTACCATCTCAGAACGTTTAAACGGTCCAATTTTACCACCATTTTCAGCAGAACTTTTTATCTGTTGAATTTTCTTTTTGCTAAAGTATCAAAATCAGCACCATCTTTTTAATTGTTTTGATTAAATCTTCAGCTTTTTCTTTGCTTCTGCTTTTCTTCATCTAGAAGCATTTTGTGCTACTCCAATTAAAATATGTTGAGCAGTTGCTTTTTGGTTCCCATGAATCATAATATTTTCTGAATCTCTTCATCGCTAAATTTATTAGCTTTTTTTAACTAGCTGCAGTAATTAATTTATTTAAAGTATACTGTATCACGGTATGCATCTACTGAAGTGAAAACCACTACGAGCTAATACAGCTTTTTAAAGCATCTTCTCCACCATATTGAGTTACTTGGTTTGCAACTTCTTTTTACTTCTTCTTCTAGAGCTTTTTATCTTTTACATCATTTTCTAAAAACTTTTTGTAACACTAATCTTTGTAATGTTTGTTCTCCTGATGTTGCTTTTTAAAAGCTTTATAAAACTCTTCCTGGGTAACATTACCTGCTTTTGAAGTCGCTACAGCTGATTGATTATTTGAACACGCTGCTAACGCTAAAGTTGATGCTACAGCTAACATCCCCATCATTGTTTTTTTCATTCTTTCCACTCCTGTCATACTACTAAATATTGCATTTCTCACAATATACCATATTTTCAGCTATATTTCATAGCTTTTGAAAAAAGACAATAGTTTTTCTTAAAAATCTTCATATATTTCTATGCTTGTTATGATTTATCAAAAAGAAAAAGACTGGATTTTTCATCCAATCTTTTCATGACTATTCTTATTTTAAAATACGAATCGTAATTGTACGACGTCCAAAATTATATGTTTCGGCTACTGTTGTGAAGTGAACATCAATTTTATTCCCTACAATTGCTCCACCTGTATCAGCTGCACGGAATACTCCATATCCTGGAATTTCTACCATAGTTCCTAATGGAATTACTCGTGGATCTACTGCAATGACCATTGGATCATTTCACTAAGTTTGTTCCATCTGCTGTGTAATTTGATAATCCTGCTTCAGCATATGAATAAGCTGTTGCTTCAACTGTTAATGTATAACCTTCTGTTGCTGCTGGAGCTGCTTTGAGTTGTAGTAGTAGTTTGTACTTCTTGTGAAGTAGCTGTTTGCGGAGTTGGCTCTACTGCTTTTACTTCTACAACTTCTGTATTATCTTCTACTTTGTAAGTATGCTCTTCTTCTTCAGTTTTCACAACTACTTCTTGTTTATCAGCAGAAAACTTAATCGTTGTTCCTGCATAAATTAAGTTAGCGTTTTTGAATATCATTAACACGAATTAAAGCATCTAATGATACATCCATCGCTTCAGCAATAACAGATAATGTATCACCATATTTTACTGTGTACTCTTGTACTCCTTCTATCATTATGAACAATTTCATCTTTTCACTTCTTCTGTAGTACGTGCTACCCATTCATCAGCCTTAGCTGTTGAAGTTGTCATTCCTGAAATTCCTAGAAAAGCTACTGCGATTGTTGCCAACACCGTCTTCTTTTAATGTAAATTTCATAAACATCCTTTTCCGACTCTCTACTAAAAAATTACTATTTCGAGAATCTACCGCTTAAAAATTTCCAAATGCGGTTTTCTTTGATGTAACTACTGTAACATGAAAAATAGCAAAAATGTTGATTTCACGCGTTTTGTTAAGCCTCTTTAAATAAATTGACTTTTTATGATAGTTAGATTACAGAAAAAAACAATACGAACATATGTTTTTGTTACATTTGTCATCTCTTTGTAACATTCACTTAAAATTTCTCTTTAACTTTTGTTCGTGTAAAATTGAAATGTTACAACTTTGAAAACGAGTTTTATCATCTATAGAGCGTTTAATTTCTTTGGTATGAAAAATATACACCCCATCTCTACTTGAAAGATGAGGGTGATTAGGGTTATTATAAGAATCATACATATTCTATTAAACGCTTCTTCAACTTTATATCTTTGCATCCCTATATTTAATCTTACGAAACCTTCAGAATTAGATACAAAAATAGCTACCTAATACTACTGTCAGGTTTGCACGTTGAAAGAACTTACTAATTTCTTCTTCTGTTTCAAAAATAATCCCTACATAAATCCATGCCAAAAAGAAGATTCTGCTTTCATCAATTTAAATTTAGGTAAATTATTTTTAATAAAAATCTTCAGCATAACTATGATTTCCTTCAATATATAGTTACCATTTCTTCTAGCCATTTATGCTCATATCTATATGCGGCTTCTATAGCTGGAACCGCAAAAAACATGTGGAAGGTAACATAATTTGCAGATAACCTAGCATAAATCTTCTCTGCAAACTTTCATTTGGAACTACTATAAAGATGTTTTTCAATCCTCCTAAATTAAACCCTTTATTTGAGATACACTAACACACTTGAATCCATCACATTATCATTCGCATTCCACAGACTAGTAAATTTGCTGTTTGGAAATACAATATCTCGATGAATTTCATCGAAATCAAATACACTTGATTTCTTTTTACATATGTTCTCAATCGATTTCAACTCTTGAGCTGTCCAGACTCTTCCCTGAGGGATTTTGTGGATTACACAGTATAAACAACTTTACATTATACTTTATTATGTCTGATTCCATTTTATCAAAATCTATATAATAACGATTTTCTGTCAAAAATCAAATCATTACAGATCAATTTTTCTTCCATTATGAATTACAGATTCAGCAAAGGGAGCATAAGCAGGTGTATGAATCATTACGTAATCACCTACATCAGTTAATGCTTGGACAATATTGTGCAACGCTGATATCGTCCCGAAAGTTAGACAGTACCCATTCTTTCTTTATATCTAAGTTAAAATATTTTTTATTCCAATTTATAACGGCATCATCAAAACTATCTGGGACAAAAGTATAGCTATAATCTGGCATTAAGGCTCTGTTTACTAACGCCTCCTAATAGAAGGAGCACATTCAAAATCAATATCAGCTAAATCCATAGCAATAATATTATTACCTATTGGATCTTTAAGTAAATCTGGATTCCATTTTCTAGTACCTGTGATACTCTATCAAACTTCTTATCAAATTGACTCATTTTCTATCCCACCAGTATTAATGATTTATCACTTTTTGTTAAAAGCTTCTCCTCTGTCCGACAGTACACAAACAACATCTTCAATTCTTACTCCACCTAAATTTGGAATATAAATTCCTGGTTCTGAGTTAAAACCATATTTTCTCGTAAAAACAGTGTTACTAGTGGAATTCATCATCGGATAATCTCCACCAATTCCTATTCCATGACCTAATCCATGTGTAAAAACTCTCCATATCCAGCTTCAGTTATAATATTTCTAGCTATTTCATCTACTTTGTTTGCGACTACTCCAGGTTTAACAGAATCAACAGCAACTTGTTGAGCTTTTTACAACATTATAGATTTTTCTAATTCTTGCTCTACAGATTCTATTCCTATGGTTCTAGTCATATCAGATTGATAATGATCTAAAACTATTCCAAAATCAATCGTAACAAAGCTCCCTTTTTGAATAACTTTATCTGTAGGTCTTCCGTGTGGCAGCGATCCTCTCCAACCACTCGCTACAATAGGTTCAAATGACAATCTATCAGCACCCATTTTAAAACATTCATTGTATATAATCCCTACTAATTCTTTTTCTGTCATACCCGACTCTAATCTGAGGTAAAACACGCAATAAAATTTGATCTGTTAATTCACAAGAAATTCAGAATTTTACGAATTTCCTCTTCATCTTTAATCATTCTGATTTTTACAATTTCTTCTCCTATTTGGTGAATTTCAAACTTCTCAGAAAGTAATAAATATTTTTGAATAGATATTCCTTCATTTTCAACACCGATTTTTATGAAATTATTCTTTTAAAAATCCATAATAGGAGTAAAAATAATCTCGATTAGATATACTTATTAACAACATTCTCAATCATACATGTTTCATTCTGATATCAGTCCATCCATAAATTGAATGCATTCATCTAATGTAATAACTAAAAATAGATCCACTTCCTGTTACAGCACCTAAATATTGTTTGGTAGTTTTTGTTAGTAATTACTGTTGCATCCAATTGTTTATATTTTTATCATTTGTCTTATCTTGTCAATTTTATCCATACCACTCACCTAAAAATCTAAATCTAAATCATCTAAAAGATTTTCTTCATCTTTAGTGAAATATATCTTTTTATTATTTTTGTTTTTAACTCTTCAATTTCATCCTGTCTTTCATAATTTTAAAGAATGGCCAATAAATAGCAACTGATGCTACTAATTGAATTGCACAAACAATAATTGTACATAATCTCCATTTTGTTAAAAATCCTTCTAGAAAAATACCCACGTACGGATGGGATCGAAAAATTGGTTTATTTAAAAGTCCCCAGTGCATCAAAAACATTGGAAATGTACCAATAATAACTCCACCAAAAACATGAGGAATAAACATAATAGGATTCAAAATAATTGGCGCACCAAATAAAATAGGTTCATTAATACCAAACAATGAAGGAAAGAAGATACCCTTCCGATTTGTTGATATCTCTTATTTTTCGATAGCATACAAGCAACAATACATCCAATACTAATTCACATCCTGTAAATCCAAAGATGCACTTGAAGTTCCTGCAGTAAAAAGTGAGAAGTGGTTCACCCGCTTGCATAGCTGCTATATTTTCAGCAATAAAAGCTACCATTATCGGACGAGTAATTGGGCTGAAATACTGATGAATGAGTACCAAGAAGAAAAATTGTACAAATCACAAAATTTAACAATAAAACTGCCCAAGGATTATCCATACTACCTACTAACGGAGTTAAAAAAATCGATGTTAAAAATTGATTTGGAGTGAATTCTCCAATAATATTTAAAAATACAAAACGTAAAAGCAATGAATATGCCACCTACAATTAAAGTTACTGGAATCAGTTCAAAAGATTGAGAAACAAAATCGAGGAACACCTTCAGGCATTCGAATCGTTAAATTACGTTTACAGAAATTATATAACTCCACTGTAGCTAAGGCTACTAACATGGCTGTAAATAAACCTCTAGCTCCCAAAATTTTTCAACATCAAATGGCCTTGTTCGTTAAACATTTGCAACCATGAATAAAAATACAAATGTAGCTAAAGTCATACAACCTGGAATATATAATTTATAAGTATTTACCTAAAGTTATAAGAAATAGCTAAACACGCATACAATCCAATCAATCCTATTGAAAGAGTTACTGGCAAATCAAATAATTCTGCGTTACTAGTAATAAATTGACTAATTGCATTTCTTCTCTAACATATTAGGCAATGCAGGTAAAATTGCAAAAAACTACCTAAAATTGTAAACGGCGTCATTGCAACCATCCCTGCCTTAATAGCACTAAGATGTGGTTTGATTATCCACTTTTCGTGCAAGCGGTAAGAAGAAACGGTTCATAAATTCTGAAAACTTCTCAAACATCACAGTCACTCCCTTTTTGTTTTGTTTTGATAATTGATGTTTTTATACGTTACTAAAAGCTAATTTCATTACTGTCGCTCCATCCATTTGACCATATACATCCTTTATCAATTACTGCACATGGAATATCTAATGGATCAATAACTGAATGAATAAAAATCTATTTTATGTGCAATTTGTGGTCCTATCAAAAACAATATCCCAATTTTTCCACAATTCCTTCTAATGAATCTGCTGGTATTGCCGTGAAAATCAAAATCAGATTCATTTAATTTTTCACTTTTAGCTTAACCACTTTTTCATATTTTGCATCAACATGTTTGTTGAAAATCCTCCCGCACAACATAACAATATTTTCATAATAATCAAATCCTCCTATTTCTCGTTTATCTTCAAAAACATCTATTAAAGCTTCAATTAAATCTCTGCTGAGTTGGCTAGTCATATAATGATCTTGAGCATGAACCATTAATAACGTAACTGCATCTTTAGCATCTGGGTCTAATGCCTGAGCAATAATTTTTAGTTTGTGCATTATGAGCCTCTAAATCAATAAATCTAGATTCTTTAGAAGCTCTCTTGCTTTTTAAAATCTTTATTTTTAGACATTTTTAACGCTTCAAAAGATTTCATTTACTTTCCCAGAGTTTGCTATTATTTGAATTATTTCTTGTTCATTCATGTATTTCACATCCTTCCTTAAAAAGTTTTTTAAATTCAAAAATATTTTTCTGTTAATTCTTTTTAGCAATCTATAATATAGCTCTTCCATTAAATCTACATCACTTGAACTAACCAAGATGTTGTAGAATGTCCATATCTCACTGGGACAATCGTTACCAATGTTGGCTTACCTTGATTTAACTTTATGAGCCTCACTTCCATCAGTTCCTCCCATATTAAACATGTCTTCTTGAAGAGGATTTGATTCTTTAATGCAAAAGTCTCTAAAATGATTTGCCATCTTTTCCTATTAGGCGAAAGAGTTCTGTCAAATCAAAAGTAATCATAGGGTCCCTTTTCCAACCTGGCGTTTTATTAGAATGATCTCGTATTTAATTGATTTTGAAGCTGTGCTACATCAATTACATAAACAATATCTGGATTTATCAGTTGAGTAGCTGTCTTGGCTCCTCTTATTCCCCACTTCTTCACTACTTGTAAATGCAAAATACAAATTATATGGCAAATCTACATTTTCTAACCTTTCGGCTAAACAACATAGGAGATAGCAAGCTAATCGATTATCCATTGCTTTTCCCAGAATACATATTTTCACCGAAATATTTTTGGAAGTTCGTTGAAAAATGTAACCATATCTCCTATATTAATTCCCATTTTTCAACTTCTTCTTGACTATTAGCACCTACATCTGCAAACACATAATCAACAATATTATCCTTATATACGCTGCAAATGTAATACCTGGTATTTTTCCCTATCTCTCGTTGTAACTCTAATATGTTGATAAGATTGACCATAATTTTTGTACTCCACCTACCTTCATTAGATGAAAGTAAAGCCAAAAGGATCTACACTTCTCACCAAAAATCAACCTCATCCATGTGAGCACACAACATAACGCTTTTAGTGTTTCTTTTCATCGACTTTCCCAAAAATAATGCTCCTAATCCGTCTACCTGCTCGCTTAATTCTAAATGATCTAGTCTTTTCTAATAAGCTCTCTAACTTCCTCTTCATCACCAGCCAATGCATCCGCATTAGAAAGCTTACCCAAAATTGTTCATCCATTAAATTCACTCCTTTAAAGATATATCTTTATTAATTTTTATAAACTCTTGAAAATTTTGACATTTTGACAACTCATTTACCAACGATCTATGTTGCATTAGTCCATACAATTTTTCGATAAATATTGATGTAACTCTACTTGCCCTGATTTTAAAGCTAACATGAACACTACTTTAATTTTCTTTTTGCTTATAAAATATTGGTTTTGGCAATAATGTTACACTGATAATATTTTTCTGAACTATTCATATTCATTGGGTGAGGGATAGCAATTCCATTTTCGTAAACTGTGGATACATAATTTTCCCTTTCTAAAATAGAATTTCTCATATCCTCGAATATTCATGCTAGTTTCTATTTTTCTAGCTACAAGATGCAATAATTGTTCATAATCTTCAAAACTCATTAATTGAAAAATACTCTGAGGATATCATATCTATAAACTTTTCGTTACTATCCACTAATGTCCCTAGTTCAGTTAATAAGTCAAGATTATTTTGAGATGCAAAATAATCTAATTCTCCTAATATTTCTCCGATTTGAATTACTGGACAATTAATATTTAAATCTAATGGTGTAATAGAAAAAATAATAATGTTGGATTAAACTCTATGATTTCTTCTTTTTGGTAAATTGTGAAACTTTTGTATTTCAGAATTTGGAAAAATTCTAGTGAAATTTTTAAAGGACATTAATTGTGCAATCCTCCCTCCCTGAACTACAAATCAATCCAATTCTGATAATACTTTTCTATTTCTACTTTCGTTTTGTTTTTCATAAGAAACAGCCATATGAGAAGTTAAATATCCTATTTCTTCCTGATTAATAACAACCTGATACTTACTTTCAGTTCTTTTAACAACAAGAATCGCAGCATTCATTATTGCCGGAAATTCTCTTTCCATAGTTTTGATAATAAAATTATCCTGAAAATCATTCACTTGTTTTTCTCTCAACATAAAAAGCTATATGTAACTAGAATCATTCGCATAAAAATCAATATCATTCACAAAAATTTGTATTAAACTTATCATCCACTTCTTTATACAAATATATAAAAAACGTTTTTCAATTCTGTTTTTGTTGAAATAATCTATTAGATTGATAGTCTAACAACAATTGATACAAAGATAAGAATATAGAATCACAGTGTTTAATCAATTCAAATTTATTTAAAAATATTCCTTATAACAATAATTTCTTCTATATCCAACTTTTCTAAAGATAAACTATTTTTCTTGATAATAGATTAAAATTATCTCTAACCATCTTTGAATTAACTTAGCTATTTCTCCATCTATTTTTCAATTGATGACGCTTGACAAACCAGCACTGTGCACTCATGTTATTTCTGATTCAATTTTAGGAGTAGTCATTTTCTCTAGTTTTCAACAATATACGATTGTAAATCTTTAGAATATTTTTTCAAAAAGCTTGAATTTGTCATATAAATTCCCAGTAATTTTTACCCCATAATGTGATTTTTCTTTCTAAGAATAATCCTTCGCATTCTAATTGCTCTGCAATTTTTATAGAATCTTTTTCACCTGTCCAATACTAATCGAGAAAAATCTCTGCTAATTGTTTATTAGTAACAAAGTTATTATTCAATAATAAAAATACAATAATCGAATGTATTCTATTATTTTTACCTTCAAAACGTTCCTTTGACCCATTCCTCTAATGTCATTCTATACTGATCCATATCTTCAATTACTAAGTAATAACCTCTAGTTTTTAAACGATTAATATTAAAAGATGAAGATTCTTGATTGATAGATTTGATATCTTCTCAATTGTTCTAGTAGAAACTGTTAATTTTCTAGCTAATTGTTCTAATGAAACAAAAATTTTCTTTTTCTAAAATTTTTACTAATTCTCTTTTCCTCATCGTTCCTCCTAACTCCAGTTATTCTCATCAGATGGTATCTTTATTATGCGACAGCGTTTTCTAATAAAACAGTTAATCTATAATATGGAAAATAGACGAATATATAAAAATCACCCTCATCTCTACTTGAAAGATGAGGGTGAAAAGTGTATTTGTAGCGTTTCAAAAACATGAAAAGACTTCCCACATGAGTAGCATTAGTAATATGCATCATTTAAGCATGGCTACGATATTAGCTGGGAAGACTTCGAGTATCGCCAGGCTCGAAGTTTGGAAAGCGATGAGACCGAGAGGTTTGCTGCCGTCCTTTGCTACCTAACAGGAAATCTATCACGTATTTTATTTGTCTTTCTTCGCTCTTACGTTTTCTGTCACGATCACGTTTCATTTGGCTTGAACGTAATTGCCCCACGCCGCTTCAATATCATGACCGAAATTCTTTACGAACCACACAGTTAATATGATTCTTCTTCAATACATCGCATGAAAGCCACTCACGATCCTTACTACTACGCTCATATTGATCATGCTCACGAACTTTATTATACAGGAATCAAGTTTACATACGATAAACGTTTCTTGTCTGCTAATAAATCAGCTAATTGTTGCGCTTGTTCCAGCAGAATCATTGACATGATCCAACATAATATATTCAAACGTCACGACGATTTGTTGTGCGAATATATTCGTTAATAGCTTCCATCACCACTTCAATAGGGTATTTACGGTTAATCACGCATAATTTTTAGAACGAGTATCATTATCTGGAGCATGTAGAGATAACGCTAAGTTAACATGAAACCCTTCTTTAGCAAAATCTAAAATTTTAAGGAGCAAGTCCACTTGTAGATACTGTAATATGACGTGCACCAATCGCTAAACCTGCATCTGAATTGACTACTTTTTAAGAACTTAATCACATTATCATAGTTGTCAAATGGTTCCCCAATTCCCATTACTACAGATGTGCTCACACGGTCTCCAGGAGCTACTTCATCTAATGTACGCTGAACATGCATGACTTGCGCTTCTAGTTTCTCCAGCGATTAAGTCACGTTGTTTTGCAATAATACCGCTGGCACGAAAGTACAGCCAATATTACACCTTCACGTGTGTTGTGACACAAATCGATAAACCATACTCTTGTGGCATTAATACTGTTTCAATGTAATAATCCATCTGCTAATTCAAATAAGAACTTACGAGTACCATCTGTTGATTGTTGTTTTAATTTTTCATTTAATACTGAGATGTAAAAGTTTCATTTAATTTTTGCGATTAAATCTTTTGATAAGTTTGTCATTTCTTCAAAACTTGTGACACGTTTACGATATAATCAGTCCCATGATTGTCCTGCTCTGAATTTTCTCTCCATGTTCTTCAAACCATGCGACTAAATCTTCATATGGATATCCATAAATAGTGGTTTTCCTTCATATTCACGAACACGTCTTCCGATTTTTGTTACCATTTCTAATCCTTCTTTCTAGCATGCAAATGCTTTTTCAATTTCTTCTAATGATTTCCCTGAACTTAATAAAACACTTGGTTTTAGACGAGCTTTTTGCCCACTCAATCCTGTTGTAAAAATGACAGCAGACTGTCGTAATTGCTTCCCTCCGCCTAAATAGTCGCTACACATGCTAGTGACACCATTAAGGAAGGCTCTTGAGACTATATAATAGGGAATCCTAGCTTCAACATCTTTGTAAGGCTGGTAGTGTCGCTGGTGGTAAATTCCTGCTCCGAGCGCTTCAATAACGATACCCTTTTGCATGATGTTTCGCAAAGCACTGTCGAGTAATAGTCCATCCATTCCACATAAGCTTTTTAATAAGTATACTCCCGTTTGAACTTCTTCGATTGGATAGTATTCTTGTTTTAATAAACGTTGGAAATAAAATTACTTCACTTTTAGAAACTAATCAGGGGTCCAAAAAGGGTAGGTTGTTTGGAAAAGTAACAGCATTTGTAGTATGAGTTTTTGTCACATAAGTAGCTGTATGAACTTCATCATGTCATGTAACAACTACAACTCCTTTATCCTTTCGATTCTGGAGGAAGCTGCGACAATGAGGGAACTCCGTAAGATTCGCTAGACCGTCTGCCCCAATCTCATTGCTCGACCTCATTGCGCAGTGACCCACAATAGGGATGGATACATTCGTTGTTAATTCTAGAAAATACGCTGTTTCTTCTAAAGGTATCTGTTCCGTGAGTCACTACAACTCCTGTATATCCCTCTTAACAGCTGTTAAAATTCTTTGTCTTAATTGCATCATATGAGTTCTTGCATATGAGGGAAAAGGTAAATTAAATAAATCTTCTGTATGAATATCTCCGATTAAATGAAAATAAATGTGCACTCGATAATAATGGATTTTCTCCATTGGAGAATACTTTTCCCAGTAGAATGGTCTTCGCTCATTGCAATGGTTCCACCTGTATTAATGATTAAAATTTTTGCCATACTTCAGCCTCATTATCTTTCATGCAAAATCTCTTGTGTACATTTTCTATAATCTTAGTCTACCATAATCTAGACTGTAAAAAGAAAAGACTGGATTGAAGTCAAGTCTTTTTCAGCGTACAATGTGTTTTTATATTGTCTTTGATGTTGGTGAACTCCTGACAGAATAAATGGACTTGCATCTTCCACTTGAAAGTTTGTTCACCACTTTCATCTACCATTTGACTAAATAATACTTCGTATTCTGCAACAGTTACTTGTTTACGATTCTCTAATAATTGTTGGTGAGCCTCTACTCGTATTGTTTTTCAAAACCTTCTACTAATTCTCCAACAAAAGATTCTCCAACTGCTCCTGATCCATAACTAAAGAATCAATACGGTCTCCTGCAACTAATACAGAACTTGTTTCAATTAAAGAAATAAAAACTTAAAAATAATGAACCTGTATAAATATTTCCAACATGACGATTATAAGCTGTACTTTCTTGATAACGAGTCGTTAATCGTTCTTGTTCTTCTTCTGATGATGCTTCTAAAAATGGTTTGAGCTTTTAATCCCATCTTCGTATATGAGTGAGTGAAGCAAATTGCTTCTAAATCAGCAAAAGTAGCTCAGTTTGTGTTGCATAATCTGTCCAAACTTCTGCAAAAGAAACGCATGTATTATTCATTCGAAAATTTTTCCATCTACCATTGGATAGGCTTCATAATTTGGACGTCAAAAATCCATTACATCATCTGTAAACATAGCTAGCTTTCATCTTCTAAACAGAAGTAGCGAGGTTCAGCTGAAACAATCATTGCCACTGCCCACTGCCTTGTGTTGGTTCCCACCACTCTTCAAAGCCGTATTTTGCAATATCACTTGCATGACTATACTTTGATTCTGGATTCAAAGCGATATGCCCTTTTGCTAGTACATGCTGCTGTTGCTCCATAGCTACGCGTGTTTAATTCCACACTACGAACTCGATTCGATAATCCTAATAATTTTTTAGAATATAGACTGCTGCAGATTTTTGATTGGTCAATTCCTGTTTCTGTTCTACAAGAATCATATCAATGAGCTTCTTTATCTGCTTCATCTAAAATTTCAATTGCTGCATTGTGCCCATTGTGACAATATCTTGAGTCACAGGAGCTACTGCCATAGTGCTTTGTCCAATTCCCTACTGTATTTTGCTGGCTCTACTCCACGTTCTACTGCTAAATCCTCCATGGATAAGGCAAATGGTGGTGTGTAAAATCCAATTTTATCAATTCCGATATTCATTTCTAACTCCCTTAATGCAATAAGTATCTATCCTAATAGTCTGCACGTACCATAGTAGCAAAATGGCGAAAGCTACAACGATTATCCCCGTTTGAAAAGCGATAATTTTTAAAAAAACTTTAACTTTTTATGTAGTATTTTAATAGGTTTCTGTGCAACTTTCGATTACAATAGTAAAAGTAAATGAAAATTTTAAGGAGAATGATATGAATTCAAACGATATTGTTATTATTAGCGCTACTAGAACAGCTATTGGAAAATTTGGAGGGCAATTCGCTTCTATCAGTGCTGTTGAATTAGGTACAGCAGCTGCAAAATCAGCCATTCAAAAAGAAAATGTAGATCTGCTAGTCGACACAGTCATTTTTGGACACGTATTACAAGCAGGTCTTGGGCAAAATCCTGCTCGTCAAGTGGCACTCAATTCAGGATTACTACACACTAGTACAGCTTTAACCGTAAACGAAGTTTGTGGTTCTGGATTAAAATCCATTTTATTAGCAGCTCAAGCTATTCGTCTAGGAGATGCAAAAATCATGATTAGCCGGCGGAATGGAAAATATGTCTTTAGCACCACATCTACTTCCAAAATCGATTTTCTACAAAAATGGAAATTGCACGCATGATTGATGCTTTATTCCACGATGGCTTAACAGATGCCTTTTTCTCAAATGAAGCAATGGGAATAACTGCTGAAAATCTGGTTGAAAAATATGGATTTACTCGTCAACAATTAGATGATTTTGCAGCTCAATCTCAACAAAAGCTTACCAAGCACAACAAAATGGTGATTTTGATAGAAAATTACACCAATTGAACTCACGAATAAAAAACAAAACAAGTGATTTCTATCGATAAGGATGAATTTATTCGCCCTGAAACAACAGTAGAATCTTTAAGTTCATTAAGACCTGCCTTTTAAAAAGATGGAGTCGTAACGGCGAAATTCTTCAGGGACTAACGATGGAGCGGCTGCTTTAATTTTAACAACACGAAGTTGCTAATACTTTAAACTTTACCAATCTTAGCTACTTTAACCGGATATGCTGAAGCAGGGGTAGACCCTTCTATTATGGGAATTGGACCAGTCCTGCCATTGAAAAATTGATTCAAAGAACTCATATCCCATTAGACCGAGTGGATTTATTTGAATTAAACGAAGCTTTTGCTGCTCAAAGTTTATGATCATTAAAGATTTAAAAATCAATCCTGAAAAAGTAAATGTCAATGGCGGTGCTATCGCATTAGGACATCAATTGAGACTTCAGGTGCTCGTATTGTGGTGACTTTAATTCACGCTTTACTATGGCAATCAGTACAAGCGGAATTGCCTCTCTATGCGTTGAGCGGCGGAATGGGTGTAGCACGCTTTAAAATTGAATTAGCTAACAACATGACCAAATGGTAAGCATCTACTCTGGATGGCTTGGCATGTTTCATTCTAATTATCTTTTGTTTTTGACGGTCTTTGGTAATAGTGGCAGATTTCTTCATTTTCTTCTGTGAGCCTCATATGTTGCTAGTACGATGTCTCTCATGTCCCGGCTTTCGACTAATTCTTCTACACTCAGTAATGATTAAAGTTGAGAGTTCATGAAATGGATAAACATGTCTCTCCAAATTTCATATCGAATTTGGAATAATAAGCGTCCGACTCTTAGTAAAGATTTCACGTTTTTCAGTATCCCATTGATAGGCTTTGTTTCGAAACTTCTGCATATACATTCTAAAATTATAATGACATCATTAACCGTCTCTACTCCCATTTCAATAATTCAAAATGTATCAAAAAGGGTTTTAAATCTTCATCGATTACTTCTGTCCATTGTTTAAGTTTGATCCGTTAATTGGCTATTTCTCGTTAATTCGGTTAGTTCAACAAAAGTGATCATCTTCAATATTCATTAAAGCACTATGCTGAAATCCACTTCCCTGACTTTCAATAATATGATGCAGAACTTTGTAGTTCTAACATTAAACCTACATCAGATCTTGAGGAATATATCTTTTTGAGGCTTTTTGAAAACGACTCTTTGATAGCCTTCTGTATTTTAATATCGAACGATGAACCCTGGACATCCCAACAATGAAATTGCTGTATTCGCTTTGAACTGACTTCCTCTTACATTACACTCGCATATAGGAAGATTTCCCCTTTAGAGATGTCCAGACACATTTAGCGTTCATGACTTCTGCTTGTTTTCTCTTAAATACTCCTATCGCATCGTTTTGATGCAGGAATCAAGTCAGAATAAGTCATCATAAAAGTCTTCTTTCCAACCTGTTAAACTCATCCGTCCTCTAAAAATAATCCAACGACTTATCTTCTTCCATTGATAACAGACCGCAGCAAATTGTTCGTTCAATTCATCATCAATATCATTCATAAATCCAAATACTTTTCATCATCTTTTGAAACACTGACTTTTAGACACAACATCTAGTAATTAATTCTTTCTTTCCCGTAATCATAAAATGGATTTTGTTTCCTGTTTCTTTTCTTTAATTTTCTCGAAATTCTTTTTCTAATTGATCAAGAGAAATTGCCTCTGTTACATCATAGATTTAGGAACAATTTCATCAAATGATAAATAAAACTATCTCTGTTAGAAACTAAAACATCAATATCTGTGATTGATTTTATCTTGAAATGTTTTGAGCTCCTTGTTGTCGAACATAGTAATTAAATTTCCATAAAAAGCTCCTTTCTGATCTTGCATTCTTTTGATTGAGTGTACCACCTCACTTTCAAAATGCAAAATTAGAACATTAAAAGGACTTTCTGCGAGTAAGTTTGTAATAATCTCATCTCTTACGTACCGACAAGAAAGTCTATTCTATTTCATTATTTATCTTGAATCCATTTTCCAGAGGCATCTACGATAACCATCTGGTGTTTTACGTATTCACTAACGTTGCGCCAGATGAACTGAAATAATAGTCTCAACCCAACGAGTTTTCTTGCATTACGCCATCTGCATTGCAGTAGTACCATGCGTTATAATTTTTCTTTCCAGTCTGTTTGCATTGCTCACTATTGTCCATATAGTACCAAACTCGCTCACTTTTGCCATAGTACGCATTGCCCATCCGTACTGAAAATAATGTACCATTTACTTTCCCAAATAGATACTCATTACCACATCAAAATAGTCCAAGTTCCGCTAATGTTTTTCCAGTCAGTGACTGCACTATTATCTTCATAATAAGACCAATTTTCCACCATTTTGTTTGCCATCCTGACAGTGGATTCGTCGATACTTCGAATCGTCGGCCTCAGAACAGACTGAAGACTTGCATGTGTATTTATTTGAATCGGTGTGCCATCAGCGGTTTGAGATCGATATGCTCCTTTGGAACGACTAATTTCACACGCTACTCGTCATTGCCATCTCTATCTAAATTGTAGAATAGTCCTTCTTCACCAATAGCTATATTTCCATAACCTGCAGCTAGCTTCGCTTACAGCTATGGAAATACGACTTCTGACTTTTGTTCTAACCAAGAGCTAACAATGTAGCATGCTACCCTAATACAGCCTAAACCTTTAACTTTTTCATATAAAATCCTCCTTTTATATTACAAAATTCAGTATACCTACAAAAATAATGATGAACAAGAAAAATTTTCTTTCCTACGATAAGTGCTATACTTTGGACTTGAGAAATAGTGAAGACAGAGGCGTTAAAATGCAGTAGGGATTTTGATAGCGAAAAATACCTGGAAGAACAAAGTCAATATATTTTTAGAGCGAGTAAATAGTTATGACAAACTCTATCTAAATTTGGTGGAGAAAACTCATTGGAGACTTCCATGCAATGAGAGTATTACCTCGTTCGATCCAGATGGAAAAGTCAAAACTACTCTATCGACTAGAAACCCAGCAGAAATTATCATTTGCGTATATGCGGGTGATATCGAACAAAAATAAAAGTTAGTGGAAGTTAGGCATTACTTATGATAGAGATGTCTTAGAATGATTGATGATCTACATCATTGGGATTTGAAAATTAACAGTGTCTTAGTACAAGATACGCTGGTCAACCAGCTGCGACTCAATTCAAAAATATGTTAGAACATGAGGATGACCGTTTTATACTCATGGTCACTGCAAGAAGGCTATCCGATGGATGTAGATACAATTGTAGTGATGCTGGATACGGAGCGAAATGCATATATCGAGACTACTCGTCCATTAGTTGTTGTAACTGCTCCTGGGAGCTAATAGTGGAAAACTAGCGCTTGTTTTAGTCAGCTGTACCATGAAACACCAAAGGGCGTTCAGCCAGGTTACGCAAAAATTCGAAAACATTCCCTGTATGGAATTTACCATTGAATCCTGTTAACATTGCTTATGAAGCTGCAACAGCTGATTTGAAGATGTCAATATGATTGATCCATATCATTTGGAAAAATACAGTATTACGACTGTACTACTAATCGTGATATTGAGCTGTCCCTCTATTAAGAAAAGATTTTTAGAAAAAGTTACAAAGACCAAGAAATTCCTTATTATTCTGCTACGATATGAGGGTGAAACCGTCGTAGGATTTGCCATTACAGATGACTGCAGTCATCGAAGCACTCTAAAACAAGGAAATTATTCGCAGATACTGTCACTTACAATGCGATTACAAACGTGCATTGGTACATTTAGAAAACTGCTCTAACGTGAAAATACATTATGGATGAAATGGGGCTAACCCTCAAGATCGTCCTGTTGTAGAAAAAGCGATTGAGTAAAGCTAAAGCTTCAAACACAGAAGTCGTTGCTATTGAGTTACAAATGGTAGAAATGATTACTGGAAAACAAAGGGTAACACAATGACTACAGGGCCGCTGCCTATTAAATACGATTAAAGAATTAGCTGGTGACTCAAAAAGATTTACATCTAATACCTACCCGTTATTCTGGAATCCATTACAAAATTAAGTCAAGAGGTCTTTCATCAACAACTCCTCTCGATATTGAGGAAGTATAAATAGCTTTAAGTATGTCAGCTGTTGCCAATCCATCGCAGAGCAGCTAAAATCAATTAGTCTATTTAAGAATTTACAAGCGCATGTACAGTTATTTTACAAAAAGCTGATGAAGAAATTTATCGTGATTTAGGGATACCATTACTAGTTAAACCATACTTTGCAGGAAATAGTTTCTATTATAGTCATTAAACTACAAACAGGGTTGACGAAATATTCGTTCAACCCTGTTTTTTGAATAATAGTCGCTCCACAATTGTTTTATATCTTCTTTATCTTGATATTCAATAACTGTTTCTTACAAAGCGTTAAGCTTCCACCATTTCTTCTAAATTCATAGAAGGATATTGATTATTCTCTTTTACTTGTTCTGGTAAGAAAGGAACATGAATAAAACCAGCTTTTAAGATGGATGATTTTTAGAAGCATAATAAAGTATGATACATAATATGATTACATACAAAAGTACCTGCAGTATTTGAAACAAGTAGGAAAACCAGACTCAGTCATTTATCCACCATTGCTTTAATCGGCAACGTTGAAAAATACGCACTTTCCCCATCATGAATTGGAAAATCGGTTGGTTGGTTTCTTCATTATCTGCAATACGTGCATCATCTATATTAATCGCAATACGTTCGGAGTAATCCTTGTCTTCCTCCAACTTGTCCCCACAAATGACAACATCAGGATTGAAATTTTCGATTTCTTTTTAACACTTCAAATGATTTTTGAAATACCGTAGGATTTTGAATTCCTTTTATTTCAGCATCTTTTATTTTTTCAGGGATACGACAGACCACTTCCCAGAAGGATTAATACTTTCTCACCAAATGGATTAAAGCTTCCCGTTAATAAAATTTCATCTAAACTATCCTCTATTTTAAATACAAAAAAGCACTCGTAGAGTGCTAAGGATGACCATGCAGGACTCGGACCCGTGTTACCGCCGTGAAAGGGCGTTGTCTTAACTTCCTTGACCAGCGGGCCGTATTAAATTTAAGCGGGTGACGAGAATCGAGACTCGCGACAACAGCTGGAAGGCTGTGGTTTTACCACTAAACTACACCCGCATTTTATAAAAAGCGGTCCCGACGGGAATCGAACCCGCGATCTCCTGCGTGACGAGGCAGGGCATGTTAACCCCTACACCACGGAACCA